>Ga0316207_10000082_pt1 | contig 206117 bp, 199 predicted proteins | sample 6weekpyrite_MG_FD_204943 | JGI IMG/M metagenome (GOLD analysis project Ga0316207, IMG submission 204943) | Microbial mat bacterial communities from mineral coupon in-situ incubated in ocean water Damariscotta River, Maine, United States -... | ecosystem: Environmental > Aquatic > Marine >...
CAGAAGGTAGATTTAGAAGCGATATAGATATTATTTATGGTACAGTAAATGGAACATGGACATCATTTAATCCAAATAAAAAGATGGCATTTAATGGTCTAAAAGAGCTAAAAAGAGATCAAGCATATATAGTTGTAGTATCGCGTGTAATGAATTTAGCAAATGCGACTCTTGGAATTGGAACTCAAATTAAGTGTCCTAAGCTTGACGCTGGTGTTAATATTACCCCAATGTACACAGCTAATTTTGCAAATGGTATTAATGATATCAATGGCTCTAAAATTAAATCTATGTTTAGCACCAAAGATAATAGCTATATTTCATATAACCCAGATGTACCTTTACCACTTAACTCCTTGCAACGGACTACAAATGGTCGTTTTTATGTAATTGATGTTGACAATGATAATGTTGAGGCTTGTGGGGCTAAAACTAGTATAGATACAGGTAGTAGTAATCCTTCATCTTTTACATTTAGATCACAATTTAATGTTCCAAGAGATACATTCGCTATTTCAAATGAAGTTTTAATAGATACAGGAAAAGATTTGTCTAGGGCTTATGTGGATGATGGAGAGATTATAGTAAATGGAGATTTAAATAACTCCTATTCTGAACAGCTAATTAAAAGTGGAGATAGAATACAGATTAAACTTCGCTCATCTAATGAATATAATGGTACAAAAATATCTACACTGTACTATAATGGCACAGAGTCAACTTTTACAGTAACTACTTTGCCAACTGCAAAAATTCTTCCTTTTAGTTTTCAGCCACAGGTTAGTGTACCTAGGAATACTTCAATTGTCTCTAATGAAGTTTTAGTTAGTGTCGGATTAGAACCTTCAAGGGCTTATGTTGATAAGGGAGTGATTATAAAGAATGGAGATATTAATAACTCCTCTTCTGAACAGATTATTCAAAGAGGTGATAAAATTCAAATTGAACTTATCTCCTCTTCTGATTATAATACTACAAGCACAGCTACACTATTTTATGCTGATGCACAGACAACATTTGAAACAAGGACTCTTTTAAGTTCTGAAGCAAAATTAAATTTTAATGAAGTTAACGGTGCATCAATAAGTTTTCCTATTGTCTCAAATGAGGTTTTGGTGACATTTGGCAACTCTTTAACTGAGGCGGTAATAGATAATGGATTGTTAGTAAAAAATGGTGACTTTCTATCTGCATCAACTTCTCAATTTATAAGATTAGGAGATAAGATACAGATACAGTTAAATTCATCTTCTGAATACAATACAACAGTTACATCTAAAGTTCTGTATTTGGGTGAAAGCTCAGAGTTTAATGTTACAACTGTAGAGTTTGCAGATTTGATACCAGATGATTTTGTTTTTGATGAAATAGCTACAAACCCTGAAAGAACTGTTATATCTAACCAAGTAGATATTTCAGGTATTTCACAAGGCTTGTCTGCAAATATAGATATTTTATTTGGAGCTAGTGATGCTACTATTATTCAAAATGGGGTAGATACGCTCTCTAGGACTGTAAATGTTTATGCTGGAGATAAACTTAATTTAAAAGTCGCTGTTGGAAGTGAACCAGCAATTGTTAAGCTATCTGTTGGAGAGAAAAGTAGTAATTTTGATATTACAGTATCTGATGTAATTGACTCTACACCTGATAAATTTTTATTGTCTAGAAAAGATAATTTAGATCCAAACATTGAAGTTTTTTCAGATGAGGTCATTATCTCTGGACTTGGGGCATTTATAAAGACATATGCAGCTGGTTTAAATGCAAATGTATATGTTAATGGTGCTAGTACTGGGAATTATGTTTTAGTTCAAAATGATGATATTGTAAAACTAGGAATGAAAACACCAGCACAACTTGGAACACCTAGGGTCGGCCAGTTATATATTGGTGGGGAAATGTCTGACTTTAACATAACAACAACATCAACAAATCCAGATCAAGATGATAATCCAACTAATTTTGATATAGCACCAGCTTTAAACGTTGATGTTAGCACATTTGTTACATCTGAAGAGATTGTTGTACTAGGTATTAATGTCCTAGCTACAGTTACATTAGATAAAGGTCTTTTAATTGTTAATGGTGTTGAGATTCCAACTAATAAAACTTCTGTTGTAGAGTTTGATAAGATTCAGATAAAGGCACGATCTAGTGATAGTTATGTAGATGAAGTTGTTTCAAACTTAACTATTGGACCTGTCACAAAGGCATTTAAAATTGTTACAAAAGAGCAACCAGTAAATATTTTAATTGAGAATCAGCGTTATAGAAAAGATCAAAATATTACTCTTCCATTCGCTTCTGCTCCAGCTGCTGTTTCATGGGAGATAGTAAATGGTAGATTACCAGCTGGTCTGATCTTTGATTCAAATAAAAGAGTTATAGAGGGTACAACATCAAAAGAGAGCAATATTAGTACTTACACTATAAAGGCTACTATTGTTAATGGTGAGAGTGCGCAAGTTAAAAGAACTATTGAGATAGGTGACTATATATCGAGAGTTAATCAAACTCCTGATGTTGATGGAGGAGTCGATTTTGATGATACGTGGTATAAAAACAGTAAAACGTTAGGTGTCCCTATTTACTTTAGTAGACTGTTTACCTCTGGAATTATTCAGGTGAACTCTATACTTAATTGGTTAGATATTGAACCTGAACGAATGACATTTGATGATGCTAGAGCGTATTGTGAGAATTTAGAGTTTGGAGGATTTAATAATTGGAGACTTCCTACAATATATGAACTTCAAACAATAAATGGACACAATATTGAGTTTGACAACATTGGAGAAGGTTTTATGTGGTCATCTACGCCATCAGCTGAAAAGCAAGATTGGTATTGGTATGTAGACTTTGGAAATGGTGGTAAAAGTTACATCATAAATAAAACAAACAAAGCATTTGTAAAATGCGTGGTAGGTGCACAATGAGAATAGTTTTGATTTTTTTATTAGTAGTATCTTTTGTTAATGCAAATGAGTGGTTTGCTAAGTTAGATAATATAAATAACACTGTACCAGACGGTACGCCAGTGTGGAGTGCAATTGATGATAAAAAGAGTAATTTAATGTGGGAAGCAAAAACGTCTGGAAATATTAATGATGTATATAAATGGAGGGAAGATTCAAATAGCACATATCCAGCTATAGAGTATTGTGAAAACTTAGTTTTGAATGGATTTTCAGATTGGCGTTTACCAAATGTAAATGAATTAAAATCTTTAATTGACTATACAGTATTTCCTGTAATAAACACTGATTATTTTAAAGTAGATTTAAAGCATGTTTTTTATTGGTCATCATCCACTGTGCATCTTCTACAAGATGATGCTTGGTATTTGAATGTAGAAAATGGCCTTACATTTTATAATGGAAAAAACTTTGAGTATGCAGTCAGATGCGTACGGGGAGGCTTTTGATGTCTTATTGAAGTTTTTTGGTGATAGTGAATAATAGGTGCAAAATGATTTTTAAATATAAATTTTGCAAAAAAGCTAAAGTTTTTTTATATTGTGACGATGTATATGTCACAAGGATGTACTACTACAACTTAAAGGAGAAGTGATGAAACGTTTAATAGGTATTCCATTATCAATAGCAGCAGCGAGTGCTGTAGCAATGGCAAATTTTACATTAACATTTACAAGTTCAGCAAGTGATACTTGGCAATTAGTAGGTGCAAGTCAGGGGATGGATATTTCCACTCTTGTTGGCTCAAGCACAACACCAGGTTCTGCAGCAGCTGTTATAGAATCTGCTTGGTATTATAATGATACTACTGGTCAATGGGAAGTTGCAGCAAATACATTCAATCCAGCGCAGGTTGGTTATACGCTACTTACTGCAACAAACCCATATGCAGCTACTTGGATGAGGGTTAAAGGAAACTCTGCAGCAACTGCAGCGGTTAGTACAACAACTGATGGTACTGATATATCTTTTACGGTTAGTGCTGGTTGGAACTTACGTGCTACATCAGAAGCAATTGATACAACTAGCGCTACACAGCTTGTTAAGTATCCATTTTTAAATGATAAAACAAATGGTGTTTTAGTTTATACATACAACGTTGCAACGAATGCGTTTGAAGTATATAGTCCAAATGGATTTGTATCTACGTTTAGTGGTACTCAGTTCACATCTATTAATCAGTATGAGGGTTTTTGGATTAAAGTTACTAATCCAAAAACATATACAATAGCAGCAGCAGCAGCTGCTGTTACGGCTACATTACCTGTAACAGATGGCATTATTGGTGATCCTGGCTCATTAATTACTGCTGCAACTCTTGCTGATAATACGATTAATAACTTTTCAACACTCTTGAAGTTTGGACCTCAAACTAGATTGGCATCTGCTTCAATATCTGCTTATAGCGGGACACCTGCTAGTGCAATGTCGGAGTTTAATTCAACTATGAGGACAGCATCTCAACATGTAGTTACTACAAGAGATGACGTTATAACTGCGTATAATTCTGTTACTGATTTAGTGCAACAGTTAAGTACTACTGGTTTTGTAAGTACAACTACAATTAGTGGACCAACAGCAAAAGTACGATCATTAATAGATGATATAAATTCTAGTATCTATTCTATTTCAGGAAGTGGAAAGAATTCAGACTTCAACTTAACTGAGACAAATGGGACAGCGGTAGCTGCAATTGATGGATTGAATGCAAATGGTGCAACAACTAGTTCGACAACTACTTCAATAGGACTTAATGCATATTTGACCTACCATCCATCAACAGGGGCAGCTAATGTAACAAGACTAGATCCTATTCTACTTGAGTCTACTAAAGCTAGAGATAAAGCAGCATCTTTAAAAGCATATTTAGAAACATTATCTACTAGTTTTACAGATCTTAATAGTACAATGAAAGATTTAAATGCAAGTATAAATGAAGCAGCAAATGGTGCTGATGTTAACGCTACAGTTACTATAAGTAGACCAGATGTTAATGCAAGTGCAGAACAACTAAAAGTTGTTACTTTTAGGACAAACAATATTACTGGGGCTAATCAACTACTTATCTCATTTGTTCCAGATGGTGGTGATCCATCAACTGCGACTGTGGCATTAACTCTCGATTTTAATGATACTTCGCTTAGTGGTGTTACAGGTGTTACGTTACCACTCGCTGATGAAGATAATACAAGTATTTTTAATGCTGTTAAAAATGCTATAGAGACATCTAGTTTTGCATCATTAGTTACTATCGGAACTTCTACGTCTGGGATGAATATACAGACAGGTGAGATGAATGTTACGGGTGTAGCTTCAACTGGTAAAAACTTTGCAATAGGTCTTGGTAGAGCAACATCAGCTGGTGGTCTTCTTACTGCAGAAGCTAACCAAACAACAGTAGTTGCATACGATGCAGCAGTAACTGGTGTTTCTCAAGCAACTACTCTTACTTTCGATGGGACATTTAGAGGTGGTGATCAAATTGATTTAAATGTTTCACAAGTTGAAGATTATGTTAGTGACAATTGGACTGGTGGTATAATGGATACGAATGTTTCTATAATATTAACAGCAGATAAAACAGGATCAGAAGTTGCTACTCTTATTGCTGCAGAGATTAACACAGATACTACTCTTCATGGCTTTGGGGATCCTGCAAATCCAACGGATACAACAGGTTCTATATCTGTTTCGGGGAATTCTGTTACATTAGAAGCAAATAGTTCATTTGCTGGTACGGGTTATACTCTTCTATTAACAAGAAATGGTAATTCAGGGTTAACTAATCTTGCGACTCAAGCTAGTACAACTGCAGCTAATGTTTATACTGCAACTAGTGATTACGCAGAATTGACCGGTTCAACAGCTAAGAGTATTAGTTCATGGGATGCTAATGCATCTAACTTTCATCAAGCCGTAGAGGGCATTCGTTTTACATCGTTGTCAGTTGACGGGACAGTTTATACTGATAGTGCTAGTCGTCTAGCTTGGGATGTTGAGGCGAAAACATCACTTACAGCATGTGGATCTTCAAATAGATATAATCTTAATACGTGGGCACTTCCAACTATTACTGAACTAATAACTCTTTATGATGCATCGACAAATGCAATGTCTCTTACGTGGTTAAATGCCCTTGATTTGACAACTGCGCCATTTACAATTACACCAAGTACGGGATCTAATTTAAATAAATTATTTTTTGTATCAAAGGATGGAAATGTATCTAATACTGTAATTACCGCTTCAACAGAGAGAAGAGTTTTAAGTGCAAGTGGTATGACTATACGTGAATATAATACTACAGATACAACTGTTCATATGAGTACGCATTGTGTAGCACAGCAAGCTTTATCAACAGATTTTGATGAGTATTATAATACAAATAGATTTGGAACTAGTAATGCATTAACAAACCTTATTAGTACATCACTATCTACTTTAACTGATGCAGATAAAAGAGTTACTGATAGTGCATTAAATATTGAATGGGAAAGAAAAGTTACTGTAACATCTAGTACATCTCCATATGATACATTTGCAAATGCAGAGTATTACTGTGCTATCCTTAATCATGGTGGAAAAACTGATTGGAGACTACCTACTATTGAAGAGTTAACATCGTTGAATTTATTTGATATTGAAGCTCGTTATAACTTGACTCAAACTTCAACTGGTTTAAATAGAGGTACGCTGTTCTTATACGACTTCAATGATAGCAGTAACTACTGGACAAGTGATATTAACACTACAGATAACTATAAAGTGTTAAACCCAGTTAGTGATGTAAGTTATACTAATATGTTTGGTACAACATCACCATCAACTGGTGCTACAAATACTCGTGTTATTTGTGTTCGTAATCAATAGTTAAATTTTTATTGAGGGATTAACCCTCAATATATATTGGAATACAAAATGCTTAATGATGTGTAAAAGGAGCATTTAATGAAATTTTTACACTTATCATTTATTTTCACACTTATATTAAACACACAATTTACCTCCTTTTTTGCGGCGGATACAAACCTTCCGCCACAAATTGCTGATACATTAGGTGCTAATACCGGACAAGTCCCAAATGAATTAGTTACAATTAGTGGACTTAATGATGGTCAGACAATTGCAACTATTAAGTCTCCATCTTTAAATATTGATTTAGTTCCATCATTAGCAGTTGAATACACAGGAAGAACCTTTAGTACATTGCTATATATTCATAGCTATAGTTACTATATAGAGCGTTTTGATGGTGAGGGTGTTCCAAAAGTAATTACCTTAAACGGAAATGGTACTACGACAATTTTTTCGCCAATAAGTGTTAATCTTAAATTAGATGCGTTAGTTACAGGAAATTATAGAGTTAATGTTGCTCCATACTTTATACATAAAGATACAGATGCTAGATATATAGGTGGTACTACATCAATAAGTTTTAGCGTTTTAAATGATAATCAAAAACCTATAGTTATAAATATCTCTGACATCAATGTAACAAAGAATTTTGGTGATATTAATATACCTGTTACTATTTTAGAACCAAATCCAAGTGACTCTTTTACATCTTTGGTTATCTCTACAAATAGAGATGATTTAATTTCACACTCTCCAGATATCGTCTCTAAGAATATTATTGTAGATGAAACCCCTCAAAAGTTTACAGGTATTATACTTCCAAAGAAGAAAATTGAGGGCTTTATTCGTATAAGAACACTTCCCTCAGTCACAGGTGAAGCAGTTGTTACAGTAAATGCAATAGGTGGAGGGAAAATATCTTCTCCTATCTCATTTAAGGTAAACATTAATGAAGATAGGATTGTATTAGCACCAGGTTGGAATTTAAGCTCTTTGCCAATAATTAAGAGTATTGATAAAATATCAGAAGTCTTTAGTGATGTGGAAGCTATTTATGGTTATCAAAAAGATAAATGGTTGCTTTATGAGCCAAATAAAGGTACAAATACATTAACTACAATGAGTGATGGTTGGGGGTATTGGATAAAGTCTTCAAGGCATCAAGTTGTATTGTTTACTGAAGGTGAAGAGTATGATCTTTTTGGTGGAGGTTATGAGGAGCAGTTTGCTGGAACTTGGAATCTGCTAGGTGTGGGAAAAGAGACAACAATATTTATCCAAGATACGAATATATGGGTTTATAGAGATGGCAAATGGGTAAACTCTATTTTAAATGAGGGTGATCTTACTCTTAAAAGAGGCGAAGGTTTTTGGCTTAAAATATAAAAATAATACTATTTTAATAAAATAATTGGTATATTTCCTATTATACGAGGGGTATGCCATGCTTCTAGGACAGTCAAACAGTCAGCTTCAAACTGTTGGGTCTCAATCTTTTGTCACTAAAAGTGATAGTAGTGCAACTCCTAGTGCACTTCTTCGTGTCTATTCACAATCTATATCGACAAATTCAGAAACTTCTTTAGCTTTAGAAGATTTTACTCAAAATAAGTTTGCAGCTTTATCAAACTCTATTACTTCTTCAAATAGCGCTATTGGCTTACTTGATGTTGCTATAACAGGAGTTAGTAAGCAACTTGATGTAATTAGTGAGATGGAAGAGTTATTACAAGAGCGTAAGAAAAACCCCCTATCAGGTGAGTATTTTAATGAGCAGATAAAACTTTTAGCAAAAAAGTTTGATGACATTGCATCTTCTGCTGTGTATAATAACAAAAGTGTACTAGATAGCCCTATAGTGCGAAATTTTCTAGCAAATCAAACAACAGGTTTTGCAACTCTTGAAACAAATAAAGTTACATCTAATAGTCTTGAAGAATCCTATAAAGAGACATACCAGCCAATTTTGTTATATGATGAAAATGAAGCTTTTGGAACAGTTGACATAGCTTTAGATTCACAAACATTGAATGCTACTGTCGGTGACTCTAGTGGTGAGGGATTTGGTGCAGTTGCAAGTACAATTAACTCTTTAACTTCAACTACAAAAATCTCAGCTAATAGCGAAGTAGAGTATAGAGCATTTGAGTCAACTGAGATAGCCTCAGGGCAGACACCATCAAATTTTACTCTGAATGGTCAACTAATTGGACAAGTTACCGTTCAAGACAGAGATAAAGATGATGCATTGACAAATGCAATAAATGCATATACTACTCAAACAGGCTTAGTAGCTTCAAAAGATAATGGTGTATTTGTACTAAAAAGTACAGATGGACGTGGAATAAAAATTGAGGGAGATAATGATAAGTTAAGTAATGTGAATATTATCGATGTTAGTAAAGTACCAGCAGGGCAAACTGCGGGTGTTGCACAATTTACACCAGGGGAGACATTAACTGACTATGAATATAATCTGCCAAACTCTGTAAATATTACATCTTTTAGTATTGATGAGTTTGATGGAGACTTTGGTGTTTTTGATGTTTTTGTAAAAAATGGTTCTGATGCTGAAGTGCAAGTAGCAGATGATATTCTCTCTTCAGGTGATAATGTTTCAAAACTTCAAACAGTGGATATTACTACTACTTTTGGTGACAAAGTTATTATTCGTCCAGAGGGTTCATTGGGAGGGTATTGGAGATTAGATGGATTAGAAGTGTTTGGTAAGGAGAATACTGATCTGTTTCAAGCAGGAAGACTAGAAATTGATAAACCAAATAGCGATAGAGTCATTGGAGATAGAGGTCTTAAATCATTCAATCGTAGAGCAGAATTTGGAGTCTCTTTTAGTGACATATCTCTTTTGTCTGATAGCGACGTAACTAACGCAGAAGCTATGTTAAAGTCAGTTAGGTCACAATTAGAAGTTATTAGCTCATCTCTTCGTACACAAAAAAGTGGATTTGAGGCATATAGCTCAGTAACAGTTCAAACATTGACATCATCTTTTTCTCTTGACCAACAGAGTATTTCTCAAAATGATGCACTCTCGTTTAGTGAAATTTTATCTGATGCAGCTAGTTTTGCTAAAGCACAAAGCGTTCGCTCAACTGTAGATATAGAGTTTCTTTTAGGTGAGCCAAGGAATGTTGCTACTTCAATTGTACCTGAAGCTTCGCAAAGTGTTCTATTTAATGAGGCAGTCTAAATAATTATTTTGCTAAAATTTCCAGATGATAAATAAATTAAAAATAGAATTTTTAGATGTAGTAACTCCATCAGATACAGCTGTATCAGCTGCAAGAACATGCTACGCGGCAAAAGGGTTAGTTAAGCCTGAAAAAAGCTCTCAGTGGGCTCGTAAGGATGCTTTACTCAGCTCTGTTTTTGAAGCTGGGCATCACACAACTTTGCAACATACACACATTACAATGATGATTGAGGGCATGAGCCGTCATCTTATTTGGCGTCTGCTTCATTCTCACCCCTATTATAATAGTGAACAAGTTAGTCAACGATATGCGAAAATGAGTAGTGATGCTTTTGTTTACCCAAAACAAGCAGATTCTAAAGAGTGGCAAGAGTATTACAGGGAGCAATTTGATGATTATGAAGAGCTAATAGAGCTACTAATGGATGATGCCTCAGCACAAACTCCAAAATTTCGTCAAAAAGATGTTGTAAAAAAAGCTCAAGAGATGGCACGATATGTTCTTCCTGGTGGTATGAGCGCATATCTGTATCATACTGTAAATGTAATAACACTTTTACGCTATATTGCAGTTGCTCAGACGTTAGAAGAGTCAGCAGATGAGGCAAAAGAGTTTGCAGATATTATCTCTAAAAAATTGATTGAGCTTGATGCTTCGTTAAAGCCACTTGTGGAACATGCTCAAAAGTCTTCACCAAAATGGGCAAAGTCATCACTCTCTAAAATTAAAAAAAGACATGAAATAAAAGAGAGTGAAAAAGTTAGGGTGTTTGATGTTGTAGGTACGTTTGAAGTTGATGCAAGTGATAATTACGCAGATGTATTGAGATTTTCACAGATGATACCTGACGAGGGTGTATTAGGAGGATTTAGTACATATATAAAACTATCTCTCTCTGCTGATGCACAAAATCAGCGTCATAGAAAAAGTCCAGCTATAAGACCATTAATTGAAGAAAATTATCATCAAAGCTTTTACACGCCACCATTAATTGAGAAAAATGAAGAGGCTTTAAAGGTTTACAAAAGATCGATTCAAAGAAGTTATGACTTTTTTGAAAAAGAGTCTAAAGTTTTAGGTTTTAGTGAAGCTATATATGCCCTTAGTAATGCACATGAAATTGAACTTGTAGAGAGAAATGATTTTAGTTCATTTCATCATAAGGCTCAAATGAGACTATGCTACAACGCACAGCAAGAAATTTTTGATATTGTGTATGAGCAAGTAAGACAGTTAAGAGAAAAAGATATTGAAGGTTCAGATGAATTTCTTCCCCCGTGTACAGTGAGAGCTGCAAATAAAATTTACCCAATTTGTCCAGAGGGAAGCCGTTATTGTGGAGTAAAAGTTTGGAAACTTGATTTTGAAGATTATCAACGCAATATTTAGTAGTTAATCTATTGACAAACAGTTAATTGGCTATCTTTCATCTTAAAATACTTAACTGTATCAAAACCGATAAACTCACTAATGTCAGATATATTATTAAAATAGTTAGTTTGAATACCTAGATTAGATAAAACTTCTTTGAATGGGTTAATATTTTTATATTTATGAACTAATGAAGTGGCTTTTTTTATAGATATATTCTCATTCAATAGATTCTCTTTTAATTTGGTAATAATCTCTAATGTTTCACTTTCAAAGTGCTCAAAGTTCATATCAAAATCTCTAAAATCGGTTATAATATTTTCATACTTAGAGTATTTTTTTATAAATTCTTTATTCATTAAGGTATCTTTAAAGGCCTCAATATTCATAAAAGTACCACTTATCCTCTCATAAATGGTACTAGTCTGGTTATCAAAATAGTATGCATACTCTAAATCACTAAAAATCTTAGTAGATATTATATTCTTACCATTAATTTTGGAATAATATAGTAGACCATTAGCTCTTTTATAAATTAAATCTTCAGTATCATTTTTCTCTACTTCTGTTAGCCCTATGCTTATTGTGATTTTTTCATCTTTTAAAGCTCTTAAATCATTCTCAACACTAATCCTGATATTTTCAGCAACAATTTCTGCTTCATATATTGATGTTTGTGTAAATAAAATAACAAACTCATCTGCGCCAATTCTAAATAGGTAGTCACTATTTCGAATATGTGCTTTAATTAGTTTAGAGAGTTCTATTAAGATTTCATCGCCTAAATGATGCCCATGAGTATCGTTTATTTGCTTGAAATCATCTATATCAAAAATCATCATAGAAAAAGTTGTATCGTATCTATTAAATTGTGATAATAACTTATTAATATACTCATGATAAGATTTTCTATTATATATCTGTGTTAAATCATCTATATATGTTTGTGTTTCTAATCTCTTTTTTGTTGAGTGAAGTTCTGTAATATCTCTACTTATTCCTAAAATACCTATATTATCTTCATCATATTTAAATGGAATTCTTTGTGTATGAAGATAGATATTTTGTCTGTTTTTATATTTAGACCATTCACTGTGTGAGAGTGTACTATTACTTTTGAGTGCTTCTAAATCTTTTTCTCTAAAATATGATGCTGTGATGTGATTAAATAGGTCAAAATCACTACTATCTACTATGTCATCTTTTGATTTTTGAATAAATTTTGCAAATGCATCATTACAATTTATGTAGTTAAAATTTGCATCTTTTAAAAATATTAAATCATCTGTTTTATCGATGATAGATTGTAGTATTGTCTCGCTATTTTTAGGGTTGTTTTTTTCCATACTCAGATTATACATTTATTTATGTGTTAAATAAATTATATTTACTAGATTAAATTTTATCTATTTAAATATGACTACTCTTCAAACTTAAAATTAATAAGCTTTTTTTGATTTTAATAGTTAGCGAGCGTTCACAATTATATGCTCAAGCATATCACTAATATGATGAAGACTTGAATCAGCTTCAAGAAGAGTCATCTGTAGAGTATTATCAATTACTTCATTTTTATTAAGAAGACCATCTTGTTCAAACTCTTCATTTGTTTCAAGTAATGCTTTAATTAATGCAGTTTCAAAATTAGACATATCTGTTCCTATTGTTTAAGTTTCAAAAAGCTAACCTGAACCAATAGTTGGTTTAGGTAAAGCTAGGAGTAGTGAATGAGAATGTACTTTTATTAAAAACAACTAAGTTCTTAATAACAATGCAATTATATACTCTTTAGAGTAAATATAAGCTTAATAATATACTCATATGAATATATTATGATATACTTTCGCCCATGGATAAGGTGAAGCTCAATTTATTGCTATCAAGTGCAAAACTAAAGAAAAAAGACCTCTCTATAATGTTGGGTATTGCACAATCTACTGTTAATAATTGGGGTAGTTCAAAAGAGGTTCCATATTGGCTTGAAAGCTGGTTAGATTTTTATATAAAAGCAAAAACATATGATGAAATGCGTTTAAAGATTTGTGATGATAAGCATTAAAATGAAATAGAGCGAGGCATTAAATGACGAGTCGTAAAAATAATAAAATTGAAGTAACTAAAGAGATGAAGTTGAGTGCTTTTAAAGGGTTATATAAAAACCTTAGTCCTGAACAAAGAAGAGCTGTACCAATAGTAAAAGCAGAAATTGAAAAACTAGAACGTGCTCTTGGTTATACAAAAAAACCTACACTCCTTGATACTTTACAGACTATATTGAATATTAGAAAGTAGTTTATTTATCAAATTCAATTAGTTAAAATATGAATTGTTTCATCCTCTTTTACTTCAAAGTTTATGTTGTATGATTTTAGCAAAGCAGTTAGACTTTCTCTCTCTTTGTCTCTATTAACGTCGGTGAAAGGTAGGTTTGAGGTATTAAATATATGATACTCCTCACTGTATGTATAGTGATTAAGTGTCATCTTCTTTACTATATCTTGAAGTATCTGTTTTTTTATTTCATCATTCATAAAAAGATTATACTATAAAAGTAATTCTTAATTATAAAATACAAAACCATTTCAACTAGGAATCTGATTTTATAGGTAGAAACTTACTGTAACAAAGGAGTAAAAATGCAAGCACTTGATTGGTTCATTATTGGAGGCTATTTTATATCACTAATGCTCTTTGGCTACTTTGTTGGTCGCAAAAACCATGATCAATATGGCTATTATGTAGCAGATCGTAAGCTTTCTTGGTGGGCAGTAGGAATCTCAACTATGGCAACACAAAGTTCTGCCATCAGTTTTATTTCCATCCCCGCTTTTGTTGCAGTAAAAGAGGGCGGAGGATTGACATGGTTACAGTATGAGTTAGCGTTGCCTTTGGCTATGATTGCTACTTCTATTTTTTTAATTCCTCACTTTCGCGAATTAAAACTAGTCAGCGTATATGAGTACCTGCAGAAGCGTTATGGAGCTAGCGTACGTAATACAGTTGCTATTATCTTTTTATTTAGTAGAGCACTTGGTACCGGTATTGCTCTATACGCCACAGCTATTGTGATGCAAAGTATTACAGATTTTCCACTCTGGGTCTCTATTTTAGGAATGGGGATTATCATACTAATCTATGACACTTTTGGAGGTATGCGAGCTGTTGTCTACTCTGATATTTTGCAGATGGGATTACTTATACTTGGAGTTATTCTCTCTATTTATATCTCTATTGACGCTATAGGAGGTTGTCAGATTATTTTTGAAACATTTCCTAAAGAGCGGCTACATACATTAGATTTTAGTTGGGGGCTAAGTAGTACAGGTGGCGGTATGCCATTTTGGGCATTTCTCTTTGGAGGATTCTTCTTGTACACTGCATACTATGGGACAGATCAGAGCCAAGTTCAACGAGAACTTTCAACAAAGAGTATTGAAGATTCAAGACGCTCACTCTACTTTAACGGGTTTGCGAGGTTTCCATTGACACTGCTTTATGTGTTTATGGGGATTACAGTAGGAGCACTTTATCTGCAAGATGCCTCACTTCAAGCCAATGTGTCAGCTACTTCGGCCGATTATCTGATACCAGAATTTATCTTGGCATATCTTCCAGAAGGTATCAAAGGGTTATTAATCGCTGCAATTCTTGCCGCAGCTATGTCTAGCATTGATTCAGCACTCAATTCACTGTCAGCCGTAACGCTTCATGACTTTGTGTTAAAAAAGAGACATATTAAGGGCGCAAAAGAGATTCGTCTAAGTCAGATTACTACAATTTTCTGGGGTATTATAATCATACTTTTTGCATTTTTAGTTGGCTCAATTGCTGATACTGTTATTGAAGCTATCAATAAGATTGGTTCTGCCTTCTATGGACCCGTATTAGCTGTATTCTTAGCTGGAATATTTCATAGACATATTAACAGCAGTGCCATTCTTATCGGCCTGTTTGCTGGAGTTGGAGTAAATATATTTTTATGGTTAGCATATACAGAAGTGATGTGGATGTGGTGGAACGTATCTGGGGTAGTTGTTGCTTATATTAGTGCTTGGTTACTTTCATTGAGCTATTTCAAAGTGATTAAGAGCGATTCAGATTATAATGTAGAACATAAATTTACACTTAAGTGGAAGAGAATGGACACATGGTTAATAGGCTATTTTTTTATGATAATGATTACATTATGGCTGATTGAAGAATTTTTGTAAACTAAAATGATTTCTTAGGTGTCGTTTTTAGGAACATTATACTTTTTTTCAAAACGGCAATGAGAAAACTTTTATCAAAAGCAAACACTAGCACAATTATCAATCAAATATATGATTGTGGTATTCTATGGATAAGAAAGCAGATATTTTAGTACAAACCTGAATTTGATCAAGTTGATAAACCACATACTGTAACGATAGTTGCAGACGCTACATTCTTTGGACGAAAAAGAGACAAACTTGGTGTACTCGTTTTCAATAGCTTCATGAGGATGATATCCTAAACACATTTGATGAGAATAATCTTATGATGTAAGAACTTACATTTCAGATGATTGTGAAAGCGTTAATCTGGCAATAATTGAGTGGTTTATTCGTAATGGACTTCCAAAGTCTAATCTATTTTTAATTCGTACCGTTGTGGATATTCTAGAATTGGCATATATTCACTATCATAATTGTTCCCTTTTTCGTCTATTAGTGTTAAAACCTTACCAACACCAAGTAAAATAGTTTCTTCAGTATGATACGGACGCTCAGTTACTATATCTCCCGTTTTATATGGGTCTCCATTAATATGAGTATAGCTGCTGTTTTCGTCACGGTAGTATCTATATGTAAATGGTGTCTGAGCAAAATAGTCTTTGCCTTTTTTGTACCGCTGTGTAGATACAATTTTTCTATATCCTTCAACCGCTTTTAAAGATTCAGTTGTAGTTGGAAAAAGCAATGGTGCTTGAATATAGCCATCATCTGTTAAGTAATCTTTTTTCATTGTAAATTCACGCATCAACATCAACCGTTTTTGCTGTATTTTTTTTAGACTCTGTGTAGTGCTGAATCTTAGTGATGGAAAATCATCACTATAACCTTTGGATTTTTTTATACTTTGAGCAAGATACTGCTCCATTGATGCAGGCATATCTCCGTAAAGTGACGCCCCGACAACATGATTAAGAAATTTTCGATATTCTCCAATTTTTGCATCACGGTTTATAGGGTCACCTAGGTGAGCTACCCCAGAAGTTTCATACACTTTTTTGCTCGCATCAAACTTGTAGGCTAAATAATCCATCTCTTGCCAACCAAGCTTACCTGCAAATTTTCTGGAGAATGACCATACAGTATCAATAGTATTTCCAGTACCTGAAGTGAATTGTTCAGGTTCTAAACCGTATCGTTGGGAGTGGCATCCCATACATTGAAGAAGTTCTTCAGGATCTTGTCCACGAAGCTCTCCATTTGCATCCTCTATGAAAGCAGAAAGATACCATCCTGCACCACTATCAATCCAATGTTCATTTTTATTATAATAAAGGGGACCATCTTCTTCTTTAAGTTTTGCTTCACCAGGAAAGTACATTTTCCATTTGTACATATAACGAATCTCTTTCACGCGATTAGCACGAGTTCCAGGAAATTTATTACCTTTTGTATAAGTCAAATCTGCTTCGACATCAACGTAATGAAGAGGATGTGCAAATTCTGTTTTAAGGGGGAAAAGGCCACGAAATAGATCAATATCTGATGCAGCACCGACATAGTGTGTAACATTATTTTCTATACGATCTTGAATAGCTTGTTCTAAAAGTTCAAGATTTTGTTTGTATATCTCCAAATCGTACTCATCATTACTATTTTTCATAAATTTTTTATCTAGTCTCATATAAACACCACTAACACTTCCAGTATGTGGTGTAAAGATTCCATAAGGCATAAAGTTAATACTTCTCCACCCTGTATTAAATCCTTTATTATCTTTAAAAAATGATTCATCTTCATTTGTAGTACGAACAAAACCATCATCATCAGCCGGAAGTGCTAAAGGGTTGAGTGCTGGCATTAAGCGAAACTCATCATCTTTCACACCACTATTACTTCCAGTTTTTGAACCCTGTTTTTTATTATAAGCTGTTTGCCAGTTATCTGTTTTAATGTAACTTTTCATATCCCATTTTGTAACATCAATATTTAATTGTTCAAAAGTCTCATCAAGTTTTTGTGGGTGTAAAGTATTTTCCCACGGGTTAATATTTGGCGATTTTGCAAAACGACTAGCAGCTCCAAAAGCGTACTCCAATTGTAAATTTCCTATAAGTTCACTTGCACCAGCTTGAGGTGTTGTATTTCCAAGAAGAGATCTTGATGGGGCGTTTGAGTGGCAAAAAAGGCAGGCATTTTGTGTACCGTAAGAGGTTTCAATATAGCATTGTGCAGGTATATTTGCATATGGATTTTCAAAAAGAGTACGACTGCGTAACTCTCCAATCATTGGAGCGTTATATATCTTAGTAGTATCTTGCGAGATTGATTGTTCTGTTTTTATAACTTGTTCATCTTTAGCATTTTGACTACTATTACATCCAGATAACATCAATCCACTGGCAATAATTATGAGTAATTTAATTTTTTTCATGTTGTTTCCATTACGTAATTTTTGATGATAGATTGGTAGGTTAAATAGATTAAGGTTCTGAGGCAAAAGCCTCAGAGAAGTAATTATTTAATGCCTGGCATACCGCCGATATATCCAACTGGTGCGTTGAATTTATCGATTTTAGGGCTTAAAGCATCTTTTAAAGTATCTGGTGTTGTTTTTGTAAAATCGGCAAGGTGTTGTGCATTACTCATGATGTAAGCATGACCATTTTGATTGTCAACAACTTGAAGACCAGTTGCTTCAGCACCTGCAGGAAGTGAAAGAAGACGAGATAGTTTTTTGGTATCTACGTTATATGCCCATACAAAGTTGTTTGTGTGAGTACCACTATCCTCACCTATGAAAAGTGTACGCATTTTGTCAGAGAAGAACACGTTATCAGTATTAGCAATGCTATCAACTGCACAAGTATTACCATTTGCATCTGTGGCAATAGGTTGACCAAGTAAACCAGCAGGAACATGCATACTTGTACCCACATATGCAGAATTAATTGCATTTCCAGCAGTATCTTTTTGATTTCCTGCAAGAGTGATTTCGTAAGTACCACCGCAGTTGTTTTTAGCAATTCTGATATCATCGGCTGCAAATGATGCATCTTGTTTCATACCTTTATCGATGTAACTCATAGCCATGTATACTTTTTTATCAGCTTCATTAACTGATATACCTTCCATTTTATTAAACTCAGTAGTAGCACCTTTCCATGCAGCTAAACGACGAGGTTCAAGAAATGCTGCAACTGTTTCCATACCAGGTTTAAGCATCAAGTACTCGATTGAAGTGTGACCCATTTTAAGTGCTTTGTAGCCTGTAGGTATTCCGCCAGCAACTTCTTCTTCGGTTTTATGAGAAAAGATATCAGAGAATGTATACTTATCTTTCCAAGTTGCAATTTCAGTACTTGAAGCTTGACCAAGTTTTATCCATGTAAGGTTGGCAGAACCACCATCGGTTGCACCATCAGGACTAGTTTGGTTCCATTTTGCCGCATATATAGTACCCGCACTTAAATCATTCTTTTTATCAGCTACAAACATAAACATTGCTACGTTACTTCCATCATCACCATAGTATGCTGTTCTGCCATCACCCATGATTTTAGCCATTTCCCAAGTACCTTTACCCATAGCATAGTGCTTAGTAACATTTGTTGATCCATCGTTTTTTACTTCAACTTCAGTGATGAAACCATAGTCATAAGAGTTAGCACTTTTTTCATTTTTGAAATATACTTCATTAAGTGCTTTTAAGCCGTTACTAGTTTTAGATTCACTAACACCAGCTGTATAGTATAGGTCATAATCTTCTTCACTTCCTAAGTGAGTATTCCATGGAGTTTGTGAACCAAAACAAGGAACCCAAAGACCATTAACGCTTGAAAAGTCGATTGCTTTTTGTTCAGTTGCAGATAACTTACCATTTGAAGCTTGACCAATTGAAGTAAGTAACATACTCATCGGCATACGAGAGTACCAACCCTCTTCTTTGTATGCTGAATTACCATTGCTTAATATCCAATCATACTCTAAGTGTGATACCAAATAAAGTTTTCCATCAACATTTAAAAGAGAGTTTGCGTCAGGTGTTTCAGCTAATACAGGTTTCCCATATGGATCCATAATTGGTTCCATTTTGTAGTTATAAAGCTGACCAGCTTGATAAGAGTTAGTACCAACTTTATCTTTTACATTAAATAAAGTATTGTACGATAATTGGTGTTCAGTATATTCTGTGTCAGAAGTATAAACACGAACTTTTGCTTCAGAGTATGCCGTATGCATTTTATCTTGAGTAGGTGCTTGCATACCAATAAATTCTACTTTTTTGGCATTGATACCTGACGTATTATTATCACCACCACCACAACCAATAAAGCTTAATGCTGCTGCAGTAGCAATTGACAATGCGAATACTTGTTTCTTCATTTTTGACCTCTTATCTTATATTTAAATTTTGAAAATTTGATCGAAATCATAAGACTAAACAATAACAAAATGGTTTCATAAGCATTACATTTAGATTACTAAAGTATTGTAAAGCTCAATCTTTCTAATAAACTGAATGACACTAAGACTTAAGAGGTTACGCCAGTTAAACCGGCTCTTTTTGAGAAAGGTGATAATCCGACACTACGTATAGTGCAATTACTCTGTTTCAATATTTTAAAATACTTATCTTTCGTAATACAGGGCTTAATTAAAAAAATGAGTGCGTAAAAAGGCTTCTAAGTAACGATATATAGGTTATAAATAGAGGTTCAAGACTAGGCATAAAAAGATATTTTTGTAATGATTGCAAGAAGTCAATTAGGATGTGTATATTATTATGCTATACTGAACGCAATCTCAAATACTCGATCTGTATTTGACTTCGTTTTTATAATCCTTTAAAAACTCTATAATTACACATGAAGCCTAGATCTACTCAAATTAACATTAACAGATTTTTGTTAGGCTTTTTCACGATGCACTTTTATCAATAACTGATGTACTCACCCTAAGGGAACCACTATTACAATAGATGTAAATAGAACAAAGCAGAAGTCATTTAAGATAATTAAAGAAAATAAAAGCCCAAAGAATATAACAACAGTTTATGAACATAAAACTAAAAATAATAATAAATTGGATTTATATATAGATATTGATAGAGTTGGATTTATAGACTATAAGATAAAAGATGAATTTTTAAAAAAGATTTATATAAATCAAATATCAATAGATGCATATTATCAGAATAATGGTTTGGGGACATATTTAATAAACTGTTTAAAAAAAGAGTTTAATACTATAGCATTGCTATCAATTAGCAAAAGTTTGAATATATTTTATGAAAAGAATAATTTTGAAGAAGATTTATTAAAAATAAAACAAAAGAATAATACAAATTATGTGTGGACCAAATAGAGTTTTTGGAAAACTATACGTAGTATATGTAGTTAAGATTATTTTTACATTATTGCTGATTGAAAAATTTTTGTAAACTCAAATAATTTCTTAGGTGTCGTTTTTAGAGAAAGTTTTGTATATAGATGGTGCGGATGAGAGGACTCGAACCTCCACACATTGCTGCACCAGATCCTAAGTCTGGCGTGTCTACCAATTTCACCACATCCGCAAATTAACAATAGAATAATACTCTTTTTTACCAAAGAAAAAACTTTAACAAAAAAGTAAATGGTACGCCCTAAAGGATTCGAACCTTTGACCCTCGCCTTAGAAGGGCGATGCTCTATCCAGCTGAGCTAAGGACGCTCATGTTACCAAAAAAGTGGTGCGCCCGATAGGATTCGAACCTATAACCTACGGATTCGAAGTCCGTTACTCTATCCAGTTGAGCCACGAGCGCAAATGCACATCTTAGTCTAGGATACAGTTTTAATTATTTTAATTTCTGGGGTAGGATACGGGATTCGAACCCGCGACCCCCGGCACCACAAACCAGTGCTCTAACCAACTGAGCTAATCCTACCATGTTTTTATTTTTTAATAATGGTCGGGGTGAGAGGACTCGAACCTCCGGCCCCCTGGTCCCAAACCAGGTACGCTAACCAAACTGCGCTACACCCCGACATTGTCACCTTAAAATTGGTGAGGCGAAATTATAGTAAAAATCATCTGTTTTGTCAATACTTATTTAGTTTTATTTATGTACAATTGCAATTCTTAGGGGTATTATTTAATGAAAATAGCACGTTTTAGTAGGATAGGGTTCATTATGGCATCAGCAGGTAGTGCTGTTGGACTTGGAAATATTTGGAAATTTCCTTACATTACAGGTGAGTATGGTGGTGGAGCTTTTGTTTTAGTTTACCTCCTAACGGTTGCTTTTGTGGGCTTTACTGTACTTATTGCAGAGATATTTATCGGTTCTCATGGTAAAAATGATGCTGTTAGTGCATTTGAAACACTTGCGCCAACAAATAAAACTTCATGGAAATATGCAGGTTTTATGGCTTTTAATGGTCTTGTAATCATGACCTTTTACTCAGTTGTTATTGGTTGGATTCTCTATTATATTTTTGCTTTACTTGATGGGTTACCAACAAATGTTGCTCAGGCAGAGGCGATTTTTGGTGAGCTAGTATCTCAAAAAGTTGCTACTCAAATATTTTGGCATACTGTTGCCACAGCTATAGTTATGTATGTTGTTCATCGTGGTATTAAAGGTGGGATTGAAAAGGTTAATATCTATCTAATGCCTGCGCTTGTAACAATTTTAATATCAATGTTAATCTATTCAATGCAGTTAGATGGGTTTTCTAAATCTTTTAATTTTATGTTTGCTCCTGATTGGGCAAAGCTAGATTCAGAAGCTTTTATAAAATCTGTAGGACATGCCTTCTTTACGCTCTCTTTAGGTATGGGTGCTCTTCTAACTTATTCCGCGTCGCTTCCAAAAAATGCGAGTTTAACTAAAACAGCTTTTATAGTGACACTTATGGATACAGGTATCGCAATAATTGCAGGACTAATGATATTCGCATTTTTATTTGAATTTGGTGAGGCACCAGCTAAAGGACCTGGTCTTGTTTTTGTATCTCTACCGGTAATTTTCGCACAACTTGGACTTCTTGGTAGCTTTTTTGCACTTATCTTCTTTTTAGCTTTAGCTTTTGCAGGTCTTACGTCTGCTGTCTCTTTAGTTGAGCCAGCTGTTCAGTATTTTATTAGCCGTTTTAATATGAATAGACTTAGTGCTACTTTAGTTAGTGGTACAGGTTATTATTTAGTTGGATTGCTTGCTCTGTTATCATATACACAAAGCTATGGGGAGATCTTCTCAATTGCAGGAGAACCAATATTTGATATTTTAGAGCACACTACAGATGCAATATTACTTCCACTTGGTGGAATTTTGATGGCAATTTTTGTTGGTTATGTGTTGCCAAAAGATATGGTTTATTCGCATTTACATAAAGAGATGGGGAAAATGTATTGGCTGTGGAGAGCTAGTTTGCGTTATGTCGCACCACTAGCTCTTATTTTTATGATGTTAAATCTGTTTGGTATTATAAAGTTTTAGAACTGGATTTGACCATCAATTGGTGAGCTTGCTGTTGCGTATGGGCGTTTAGCAATTCTTCCAGCTTGGTAGCTCATTCTTCCTGCTATTACACCATATTTCATAGCTTCTGCCATTAAAATAGGGTTTTGAGCTTGCGCAATCGCTGTGTTTGTTAAAACCGCATCTGCTCCAAGTTCCATCGCGATTGAAGCATCACTTGCACATCCAACGCCCGCGTCAACTACAACAGGTACATTTATAGCATCTTTAATGAAAGCTATGTTGTAACGGTTTTGAATACCTAGTCCACTCCCAATAGGAGCAGCAAGAGGCATAACAGCCGCCGCACCAGCATCTTCTAGTCGTTTAGCAATAATTGGATCATCATTTGTGTATGCCATTACCGTGAAACCCTCTTTAGATAGAGTCTCACATGCTGTAATTGTCTCAATAACATCTGGATAGAGAGTCTTTTGAGCATCTCCAATAACCTCTAGCTTAATTAGTTCAATTCCAGTTGCTTCGCGCATTAGACGAAATGTTGTAATCGCTTCATTGGCAGTAAAACATCCAGCAGAGTTTGGAAGCATTTGAACTGAAGTATCTTTGAAATAATCTAGTAAGTTTTCTTCATCAGGGTTGGTAATGTTTACACGACGCACTGCTACTGTAATCATCTCAGAACCACTAGCAAGCGTAGCATCTCGTGTTGTCTGAAAATCTGGGTACTTTCCACTTCCAACAATTAGACGGCTATTAAATGTATAAGAGCCTATTTTTAGCTTATCGCTCATCTGTATCTCCTTTATTTTGCGAATTTATATCATATAGAACTTTAATTATAGTTTGAGGTAGTAATTTATATTCTAAATTATGGATACGCTCAGAAAACTCTTCTAGTGAATCACTATTCTTTATCTCAACCTCTTCTTGGGCTATTATAGAGCCACCATCGAGCTCTTGCTCTACCCAGTGTACAGTAACACCACCTTTTCTCATGCCACTATTAAAACTTTTTTCAAGTGCATTTGCCCCTTTAAAAAGTGGTAAAAGTGATGGATGTAGATTTATAGCTTTTATAGATGATGTAAAAATAGGGGTTAATATTCTCATAAACCCTGCTAAAACTGTCAAGTCTGGACTATAACTCTGAATAGTTTTTACTAAAGAGGCATCAAACTCCTCTCTGCTTGAGAAGTTTGTATGTTCTATTATCTCTATATCAATACCTGCATCTTTTGCAATCTGTATACCTTTTGCATCTGCTCTGTTTGATATAGCAACGGCAATATCTATTTTTTTAGTTTTGTGAAGAGTCTCTATTATATTAGATAAATTAGTTCCACTTCCACTAAAAAGTATAACAACTCGCCCTAAAGACATGCAATCTCTTCTATAAGGTCACTTGGAGTTAGAGCATAACTATTCTTTTTAACTCTATTTGCTGCACTAGTATGAGCTAAAGAGGCATTTATAGCAGCATCTAATGGTGAGTAGCCTTGTGCTAAAAGTGCACCAATCATGCCACTTAATACATCTCCACTCCCACCTTTACTTAGCTTATTGGTTCCATGAGGATTTATATAGAACATATTTTTATATGCAATAATTTGGTTTGCTCCTTTTAAAAGTAGTACAGTATCTGGGTAAAGGCTTGAGAACATTTCAGCGTATTTGAATCTACTGTTTTGAAGCTCTTCCACATCTATATCTGCTATATCAACATATTTTAAAAGAGAGACAAACTCTTTTGGATGAGGAGTAATGACAATACTTTTTTTCTTAATTAGCTCTATAATTATAGGGTTATAAAACAGGTCAGCATCTATTACAAGTGGTAGGTTAGAATCTATTAACATACTTTGTAAATCATTAGAATCAAAACTATTACCCAGTCCCATACCTGCACAAATTACACTAGAGCTTTTAGGAAGTGTATTACTCTTCATAATCTCATAGGGCACTTGAATATTTTCATGCATAATCAATGTAGTAAGCCCCGCACCAAAGTTTAAAGCAGAACTTGCAGAAATGATTGAAGCTCCATCTTTTTCACCAGATAGTAGGGCTAAATGACCATATGTCCCTTTATGGCTATTTTTAGCTGTTCTATGTGGAAGTTTTAGGTCATCTAAGTCAAGTAGATTCCAGTTAGAGTTAGTCTCATAAATTGTACGTGAGATTCCAAGGTTAGCAACTATTATGTCACCTGTTAAATCTTTTGCCATATCACTGTAGAGTGATTTTTTCAAAGCACCCATAGTTATTGTTGTATCTGCATTAAACACGCTACTACTAAGTGTCCCATCTTGCATGAGTCCACTTGGGATGTCACACGCTATTTTTTCTCCATTAAGAGAGTTTAGTTTTTGAATAAGCTTTAGATGAGGCTCTTTTAACTCTCTATTTAAACCACTGCCAAATAGTGCATCTACAATTACATCAGAATCTACTATTTCATCTACCATCACAACATTTACAGCATAAGCACGCTCTAGTTGTAGTTTTGCTAAGCTAGATTTTGGTGAACTGTCTATATATAGTTTAATATTGAAGTCATTTTGAAGTAGTCTTGCTAGTGTTATACCATCAGCTCCATTATTTCCACTACCACAAACTATTAAAACTGAGCTATCTTTAGAAAATTTATTTGAAATAAATCTGAATATGGCATATGCTGCATGCTCCATTAAAAGTTCTTCACTAAGCTTTAATTGCTCATAACATCTGCTATCTAAAAAGTTTATATCATCAAAAAGTCTTTGCATATCGTGATTATAGTATAATGCATGTAAAATTTAAATCAAAGAGTAGATTGATGGCTTTTTCAAAAGAAAATAGAAATTCAACAATCAGTGGTATCATTTTTGTAGCACTTTTCGCACTTGCAGCAACATATATTTCAGAAATCTCATTTATAGCGAATTTAGGTATAAGTCCTTTAGTTATTGGAATCGTATTGGGAATCTTTTATGCTAATACGCTTAGAAATGAGCTTCCAAAAGAGTGGAATCCAGGTATAGTTTTTTCAGCAAAAAAGATTTTAAGATTTGCAATAGTCTTTTATGGCTTTAGAATTACATTTCAGCAGATCTCAAATGTTGGGATGGAAGGTTTTATGGTCTCTTTAATTATGCTTGTGAGTACGTTTCTTATTGGCTCATATACAGGTATTAAATGGTTTAAACTAGATAGAGATACATCAATTTTAAATGCATCTGGCGCTTCAGTTTGTGGGGCAGCTGCTGTTTTAGCAACAGAGCCTGTATTAAAAGCAGAGGCTCATAAACCTGCAATTGCAGTCTCTATGGTTGTACTTTTTGGAACAATTGCAATGTTTTTATATCCAGCACTATACTCATCTGGAATGTTAGATATGAGTTCACGTGAATTTGGTATCTATGTCGGTGGTACAATTCATGAGGTTGCTCAGGTTGTAGCTGTTGGTGTTGGAATTGATGGAGCAGATTCAGAAGCTGCTACAGCTGCTGTAATTGTAAAGATGACAAGAGTTATGATGATTGCACCTGGGCTTATTTTACTAGGTCTGTATCTATCGTTTAAAGCTAGAAAAGAGAGTGGTAATAGCGGAACGATAAAACTTGTTATTCCATGGTTTGCTCTGTACTTTGTTGGAATGAGTGGTGTTAACTCTTTAGGTATTTTACCACTTAGTATTGTTGATTGGATTAACGAAGTAGATACATTCTTGCTTACAATAGCAATGACTGCACTTGGAATGGAGACTAGAATGTCTAAATTTAAAGGGCTTGGTATGGCACCTTTATATTCTGCATTGCTAATGTTTGCATGGCTTGTTGTTGGTGGTTATTTTGTCACTAAATGGGTTGTATCAGTGTTCTAGAACAGTGGTACAGATAATGCTTAAAAAATAATAATTTAATAATGGAGCCCAATAATGTTTGGTTCGCTTTTTGGTAGTTCGGATAAAAAAGATTCAAAAGCTGAAGTTGTAAAAGAAAAAACGACAATAGAAACTTTAGCAGAAGAGATGAAGGGTTGGACTCTCACTGAAATTCGTGATTATATGTCTGGTAATAGAGAGGGAATGAAGCGTACTGCTGATGGTATGTCAGCAATTGTCTACAGATTTGTAAACTTTCGCACAGAGGATAAAAACTATCCTGATGGAAAACGAGAGATGGAGATTACTGATTTACCACAACGTAGTCAAAAAGTTATAGAGATTGTAGTTGCAATCTGCAAGGGTGCCTATATTGATATGCGTACAATAGGAGAAATTACAAAGTTTGTAGAGCTTTATAATGACTTTTTAGCAAGATTTGATGGTAAAAATAAGACAAATTACACAAATTCGATACTAAAAGCGTATCAAGTAGCAGTGGCTAAAATTGAAGAGAAAAATAAGCTTGATGTTGTAGCTAAAATATCTAAATAGGTTTGTGCAAATTAACGTTTTCTAAACCCTAATGCTTCGCTAATATGCTCTTTTTGTATATTTTCATTAGTGCCTAAATCGGCAATTGTTCTAGCAATACGCTTTATCTTACTAATTGACCTAGCAGATAGAGCAAACTTTTGACTAGCTTGAATTAATAGTTTTTCAGAGTCAAAATTAAGCTTACAATATTTTTCTGTATCTGCTTCATTTAAGCGTCCATTAGGTAGATTTTGACCTCTTTTTATACGCTGTTTTAGAGCTTGTAATACATATGAATGCATTATTTGTGAATTTTCACCAGCGCTATCAGAATGGTTACTCTCTTGCATCTGCACATATAAATCAATGCGGTCATATAGTGGTTCAGAGAGTCTGTTTTTATATCGTGTTATCTCTAAGTCAGTGCATCTACAACTTCTCTTTGTGCTATATAGGTTACCGCATGGACAAGGGTTCATAGCAGATATAAAGATAAAATCTGTATCATAAGTTATCTTACTATTGACACGTGAAATCAAAATTTTACGATCTTCTAATGGTTCTCTTAATGCTTCTAAAATATTTTTAGGAAAGTGTGGGAGCTCATCAAAAAAGAGTATGCCTCTGTTAGATAGCGCAATCTCTCCAATTTTTGCTTTATATGTACCTCCACCCAAGATACTTGCCTTTGATGCGCTATGGTGTACGGAGCGAAATGGCCTTAGTGCACTGAACTCACTCTGCTCATTATCAAAAGATCTAATTTGAGCTATATCTAATAATTCAGTATGGCTTAGTGGTGAAAGAATATATTGCATTCTTCTTGCTATCATTGTCTTGCCACTACCTGGACTCCCATCTAATAATAGGTTATGCTCACCAGCTGCTGAAATTAGCGCTGCTCTTTTTGCTCTTTCTTGTCCTTTTACATCTATGAAGTCAAGAGTATATTTAGAGTGTACATAGTAGTTTTTGTCTTCTATAGTTATAGTTGGCAGGTCAACAGGAAGACTTTTTAGAGTCTCTATCTGTTCATTAGAAAAGAGTTCTATAGCCTCTTTTAATGTCTGTACACCAATTAGCTCAATACCTGGAATAGAACGGCACTTTTTTAGTGATTCTACAGGCACTAATGCTCTAAAGTGTGTTAACTGTTTTGCTAAAGATAGAAGTAGGGCAAAAATTGTTGGTGTCTCTTTAATGCGACCATCAAGTCCTAGCTCGCCAAAAACAAACCAATTATCAAAGTAGCTTGTCGTGTCATGAAGTGCAATTAGAAGAGCAATGCTTAGATCAAAATGGCTTCCATCTTTTTTAAGACTTGAGGGAGATAGGTTTACAGTTATCTTCATTGGAGCAAATTTAAAACCTGAATCTGTCAGGGCAGCTTTTACTCTTTCACGTGATTCTTGAATATCGTTAGATGCTAAGCCAACTATATTAAAGGAGGGTAAACCTTTATTTAAAGATGCTTCAACATCAACTTTTTTAGCATCAATGCCATCAAAAGATGCGCATTTTAGTAGTTTCACGACTTTTTTTGCTTAAGGAGTTTCTTGTACTCTTTTTCAAATTTTTTTCTTTTTCCATATGGAAGTTTATCTATAAATAGTTTTCCATTAAGGTGATCAATTTCGTGTTGCACTGCAATGGAAAGTATCTCTGTAGCTTCAAGCTGAACTTTTTCACCATAACGATTTTGATAGCTTAGTATGATATTCTCAAAACGTTCTATATCTTCATAGAACTCAGGAACGCTAAGGCAACCCTCTTGATGTTGAGTTATACCACTTGTGTCCTCTATCTTAGGGTTGATAATTTCATAAATATCATCTCTATTTTGGTTACCATCTTCATCTGGAATATTAATAAGTAATACTCTTTTAGCGATACCAACTTGAATTGCAGCGAGTCCAACACCATTATTTTCAATCATCGTCTCATACATATTGTCTAGCAACATATGAAGTTCATTATCAAACTCTTCTACCTCAGATGATTTTGTTTTTAACCTCTTATCTGGATATGTAACAACCTTTAGTAGCAAGTCTATTTATCTTTTGAGCAGAGGAAAAAGAAGTTTTCAGGATCATCGTGCGCTTTATCCATAGCTTCTAATGCACATACAATTGTCTCTTCAACAGTTCGTTCAGGAGTAATAGTTGAAATACCAATACTAATTTTTAGTTGGATTTCTTTATTTCCCATAAAAAAGTTACTATTTGATACAAGGTCACCAAGCCTTTCACTCGCTTTTTGCGCACTAAATGTATCTGTATGTGTAAGTAGCATAGCAAAAACACCCTCACCGTAGTGAGAAACAACATCACTTCGACGTGAAGTTTTAAGAAGCAATCTTGCAATTGTTCTTGTCATCATTTTCGTAGTTTTATCATTGCCAGTAGCATGCATCTCTTTTGCTAAAGTAATAATCATAAGAGTACTTGTGTGGCTAAATTTTTTAATTAGGTTTGCTTCTTGTTCTAATTTAGCTAGTAGATAACGTTTATTGTAAACACCATATTGATTATCAAAAATTGTATTGTTCTCAACATCTTTAACAATATCTGCAGTCTCTTGATAGGAATCTTTCATAGAATCAGTCTGTTTTTTAACAATAGTACTTAACTTTACTAAGTCACCTTGTAGTGAAGTGATTGTACCTTTGACTAAAACAGGAGAAGGATTGGTGCCAATCTCTTTTTGTCGTTTTTCCAAGATTTTTGACATTAAAGCCATGTTTTTATAGAGTGTAGCTGTAACTTGAAGAACTGCTTTTATTGACGTAAAGCCCTGTTTCAGGCTCTTTTCCATACGTATCTGCTTTTCATCATCAGAGCTATCTTCAAACTCTAAAACTTGAGAAATCTCTTTACGTAGTGCTTCACTCTTTTTTTCTAGGTTTCTGTCAAAATATAGAGAGTAATTATTTGGTGTCGGAGGAAGATTGTCTTCATTTAGTGCAGCAATTACCTCTTGCGCATAAACTTCAAGATCACTAGATGCGTTATCAGCACCTAAATCATGTGATTTTACAGCATCAGGTGCAGCTGCAGGAGTTGAGCCAGATGCCGATACGCTTCTTCTTCTTCTTGGAGGTGCCACTAATCTTCCTTAATCTTCTTTTGGTGAACTTTTCTCTAAAATTTTATCGATTATACCGTATTTTAGTGCTTCTTGCGCACTCATAAAGTAATCTCTTTCGGTATCTTTCTCAACTTTTTTAAGAGTTTGACCAGTCTGTTCTGACATTATTTTGTTTAAATCTTTTTTCATACGCAAAATCTCTTCTGCTTGAATCTCAATGTCTGAGGCTTGACCTTGCGCTCCACCTGATGGTTGATGAATCATAATTCTTGCATGTGGAAGGGCGTAACGTTTACCTTTTTCTCCCGCACCAAGTAAAAATGCACCCATTGATGCAGCTTGACCTATACAGATTGTACTCACATCGGGGCGAATGTAATTCATAGTATCAAACATACTCATACCACTTGTGATAACACCACCTGGAGAGTTTATATAAAAATATATATCTTTTTCAGGATCTTCTGCCTCTAAAAATAGAAGTTGTGCAACGATAGATGATGATACAGCATCATTTACTTCACCTGTAAGCATAATGATTCTATCTTTAAGTAGCCTAGAGTAAATGTCATAAGAACGCTCCCCACGGCTGCTTTTTTCAATAACGTAGGGGATATAACTCATAGTTATTCACCTTTCATTTTAGAATCAAGTAGTTTACTTAAAACTTTATCTTCTACCATTGACATCTGAATTGCAGGCAGGTAACCAGCTTTATGGTATTGATCATACATAGCTTTTGGATCTTGACCCATTTGGTAAGCTTCATAATATATTGTTCTCATAACCTCTTCTTCATTAACGCTAACTTCTTCAGCTTTAGCAAGCGCGTCAACAATAAATGTAGCTTTTACACTCTCTATCGCCTCTTCACGTTTACTCTCTCTAAGCTCTTTAAGTTTATCGGCATTTTCTTTAATTTCATTAATTTCATCTTCACTCATAGAGCTAGCCTCTTTGTTAACAGCAATGTCAACTTCTTGGTCAACTACAAAATCAGGTAAGTCAAAATCAAAGCTTTTTACAAATGTTTTCATTAAATTAGGTTTTAAATCTTCATTATAAAGCTTACTAATCTCTTCTGCTTGGATTTGCTCTTTAGTCTGCTCTTTTAATGTCTGTAGTGTTGCATTTTCTTCATTTGGAAGAAGTTTTTTTGCAAGCTCATCATCAATTTCAAGAGTACCTTTTTCTTGAATTTCGTTTAATGTTACTGCAAAACTTACCTCTTTACCAGCTAAATCTTTAGCTTGATAATCTTCAGGGAAAGTTACTTGAATATCTTTTTTATCTCCACTATTCATACCAATCATTTGATCTTCAAAACCTGGGATAAATTGACCACTTCCAATTTTTAGTGAAAAGTTTTCTGCACTTCCACCTTTAAACTCTTCGCCATCAAGTGTTCCAACAAAATCAATTAATGCCATGTCTCCATTAGCAAGTGCGCGCTCTTGTTCAATTTTTATATAAGGAGTTTGCGTTTCTGCTAGCTCTTCAATTTTCTTTGTAACAGCATCATCATCAACAGATGGTTTAGTTACATCTGGAACGATTGAAGCATAGTCACCAAGCTCTATTTCAGGGCGTATTGCAACGTTTAAAGCTACTTCAATGCCATTTTCTGATTTGTCGAATTTACTAATCTGAGGTTCACCGATAAGATTATCTTGATTAACTTCTAATTTTTCAAGTCCACTATTTAGTAGATCTTGAATTGCTTGTGATTCAGCATCTTGATCGAGTTTGTCTCCATACTGCTTTTTAACCGCTGCTACTGGAACTTTACCTTTTCTAAAACCTGCAATATTTGCTGTTTTACTAAGCTCTTTGGCTATCTTATTTAGGTTGTTTTGCACAATGTCATTTGAGATGGTAGCGCTTATAGTTGCGTTTGCGCTGTTGACACGATTGGTCGTAATATCCATATAAAAGTTACCTCTTCTATCAAAAAAATTTTGATAATAATACCTAAATCTTACTTTGGATGCAATTTAAAAGAGGTATAATTGCGACAATTATATTTTGAGGTGATAAAATGAAGCCAACAAAAGAAGAATTTGAGGCAGCTCTTAAGACGATGATACGCTATGTAGAGGAAGATCCAGATAGAGAGGGACTTCAAAAAACACCATCTCGTGTTAGAAAAGCATATGAAAAAATGTATGAAGGATATACTAAAGATCCTCTAAAAATTTTGCGTTCTGCAATGTTTGAGAGTACAAATTCACAAATGGTATTAGTTAGAGATATTGAATTTTACTCAACTTGTGAACATCATCTTTTACCAATTATCGGAAGGGTTCATTTAGCTTATATTCCAGATACTAAAGTCGTAGGTCTATCAAAAATACCACGTCTAATTGAGGTATTTGCAAGACGGATGCAGATACAAGAGCAGATGACAGAGCAGATTGCTAATGCTTTTAATGATGCAATTTCACCAAAGGGTGTTGCAGTTATGGTTCATGCTCGTCATATGTGTATGGAGATGAGAGGTGTTGAAAAGGTACACTCTACAACTTCAACATCAGCATATCGTGGAGTTTTTAGCAAAAGTAAGATGCAAGAAGAGTTTATGCAAGCATTAAATGTCTCTGTTCCATCTTTTAAGTAGCTTCTTTTATGCCACTGCAGCGTTTACGTGAAAAAATAAGAGGACATAATCTTTCGCCAACCTTTGGTGAAATTATAAAAATTAGTCAAACTGTTATTTTAGCTCGTGGACTTCGGGTTAGCATTGGTGATACTGTTAAAATGGTTGCTAATAGTAAATCGTTAGAGACAATTGGCATGGTCACTGAAATTGAAAAAGAGTCTTTTAGTATCACACCTTTTACTTTTATTGAGGGGTTTAGAGTAGGTGATATTGTCTATCTGCATGAAAGTGGATTACAAATTCCAGTAGGCAATCAGCTTTTAGGACGTGTTGTAAATCCTTTTATGGAGCCTATTGACAGTCTTGGCAAATTAAATTGTAACTCCTATGAACCAATTATGAAAGAGCCAATCGCTGCTATGAAACGCGGAATGATAGATGAGCAGTTTTGTGTTGGTGTTCGTTCAATTGATGCGCTTCTTAGCTGTGGTAAGGGACAAAAATTAGGTATTTTTGCTGGTTCTGGTGTTGGTAAATCTACTCTTATGGGCATGATTGTAAGGGGCTCAAGCGCTCCTATAAAAGTTGTTGCACTGATTGGGGAGCGCGGGCGTGAGGTTCCAGAGTTTATAGAAAAAAATTTAGGCGGGAATTTAGAAAATACTGTAATTGTTGTGGCAACAAGTGATGACTCTCCACTAATGAGAAAGTATGGTGCATTTGCTGCTATGAGTGTTGCTGAACACTTTAAAAAAGAGGGCAGGGATGTTCTTTTTATAATGGATAGCATTACACGTTTTGCTATGGCTCAGCGTGAAATTGGTTTAGCACTTGGTGAACCACCCACTTCTAAAGGTTATCCACCTTCAAGTTTAACGCTGTTACCGCAATTGATGGAGCGTGCTGGCAAAGAGGTTGGGAGTGGTTCAATCACCGCATTTTTCACAGTTTTAGTAGAGGGTGATGATATGAGCGATCCAATAGCTGATCAAAGTCGTTCTATTTTAGATGGGCATATTGTTCTTAGTCGTGAACTTACAGATTTTGGTATATACCCTCCAATCAATATATTGAACTCTGTATCTCGTGTTATGGATGATGTTGTAAGTTCTAATCATCTAGCTAATGCTATGAAGTTTAGAAGACTATACTCACTTCTAAAGGAGAATGAACTTCTTCTAAGAATTGGTGCATACGAGAGTGGTACAGATGCTGAGCTTGATGAAGCAATTTCTAAAAAAGAGCTACTAAATGATTTTATACGACAAGACTCAAAGGCTTCTATTGTTTTTGATGATGTTGTAAAAAAGCTTAATGAGATAATTAATTAGATAATTTCAGCAATCTTTTACTTAACTTCAACTATGATGCGTTCAAACAAATAGGACAAAATTAGTCCTTTTTAAAAAATAACAAGTTTTATAGGAGAAATATAGATGGACGTTTATTTAGATAATAATGCAACGACTATGGTTGACCCTAGGGTAGTAGAAGCTATGCAACCTTATTTTAGCGAAATTTATGGTAATCCAAACTCTTTACATAAGTTTGGAACTAAATCACATGCTGGAATTAGAAAAGCGATAGATCAAGTATATGATGGAATTGGTGCATCAGATGCTGATGACGTTGTTTTTACTTCATGTGCTACAGAGAGTAATAATTGGGTTATACAAAGTGTCTGGGTAGACCATATATTAAATGGAGATAAAAACCATATTTTAACAACTGAAGTTGAGCACCCATCGGTTCTTGAAGCTTGTCATTTTCTATCAGAGCAGGGTGTAAAAGTTACATACCTACCAGTTAATGATCAAGGTATTGTAGAAGCTCATACTGTTAAAAATTTTATTACAGATAAAACTGCACTTGTCTCAATTATGTGGGCAAATAATGAAACTGGAATGAAATTCCCAGTAAAAGAGATTGCTGAGGTTTGTCAAGAAAAGGGAGTACTTTTTCATACAGATGGCGTACAAGCAGTTGGTAAGATTCCCGTAAATGTAAGAGAAATTGGGATGGATTTTATGTCGTTTTCAGCGCATAAATTTCATGGTCCAAAAGGAATTGGAGGATTATACATTAAAGATTCTCAAAAGCTTTCTCCCCTAATGCATGGTGGTGACCAAATGAGCGGACGCCGTTCAGGTACACTTAATGTTCCATATATTGTGGGAATGGGTGAAGCCTTAGAAATTGCAAATGATTATATGAAAAGTGGTTCAACAAAAATGGTTGAACTTCGTAATAAGCTCGAAGATGCACTTTTGGGGATGAAAGATATGATTACTGTTGGTAATCGTGCTGGAAGAACTCCAAACACAGTTTTAATTAGTGTACGTGGTGTTGAGGGTGAAGGAATGATTTGGGATTTAAATAATTCTGGAATTGGTGTTTCAACTGGTAGTGCATGTGCTAGTGAAGACTTAGAAGCTAATACTGCAATGATGGCAGTTGGTGAAGATATTGACCTTGCTCATACAGCGGTTCGTCTAAGTTTGAGTCGTTTTACAACAGAAGAAGAGATAGATTATACAATCGCTGAGTTTGAAAAAGCAGCTAAACGTCTTAGAGACATTTCGAGTTCATACGCAAAAGTTGAACCAACACATAATTAGAGGAGATTGACATGGCAAAAGAAGATTTATTAGGTGGATCGTTATGGGATCAGTATTCTAACGTAGTAACAGATCGCATGAATAATCCAAGACATCAAGGTGAAATAACACAAGATGAGGCTGATGCACTTAATTCAAGACTTATTGTTGCAGACTTTGGAGCTGAGAGTTGTGGTGATGCTGTTAGATTGTATTGGGCAGTTGATGAAAATGAGCGCATTATAAAATCAAAGTTTAAGAGTTTTGGTTGTGGTACAGCAATCGCAAGTAGTGATATGATGGTTGAACTTTGTGAGGGAAAAACTGTTAGCGAAGCGGTTAAAATTACAAATATTGACGTTGAACAAGCTTTGCGTGATGAGGAAGATACACCAGCTGTTCCACCTCAAAAAATGCACTGTTCAGTAATGGCTTATGATGTAATTAAAAAAGCAGCTGCTGAATACAAAGGTGTTGATGCTGAGAGTTTTGAAGAGGAAATTATGGTGTGCGAATGTGCACGTGTTAGTCTTTCAACTCTTCAAGAGGTTATAAAGTTAAATGACCTTAAAACTGTAGAAGAGGTTACAGACTATACTAAAGCTGGTGCATTTTGTAAATCTTGTATTAAGCCTGGTGGACATGAAGAGCGTGAGTACTACCTTGTTGATATATTAGAAAATACTAGAACTGAGATGGATCAAGAAAAAATGAGTGCAGCAGCAGCAGCTGGCATGACTGGTGATTTTATGAATATGACTATGGTTCAAAGAATTAAAGCAATTGATGCTGTAGTTGATGAAAATGTTCGTCAATTTCTGATTATGGATGGCGGAAATATGGAAGTTATTGATGTTAAAGATGAGGGTGAAAATGTAGATGTTTACATCCGTTATCTTGGAGCATGTTCAAGTTGTGCTAGTAGTACAACTGGCACACTGTTTGCAATTGAAGCAGCACTAAAAGAGAAGCTTTCAGATAAAATTAGAGTATTACCTATTTAACTTTTAAGTAACGATAAGTTAATACTAGCCAAATAAGCGACGTAAGCTTATTTGGCCTCTTCATATACCTGTTTAAAATATCATTATTTAATAGCTATTATTATATTAATTTTGTAAAAAAATAATATTAGGATTACTTAAGTAGTAAAAAAGTAGAATGTACCCTTCTTTTTTATAGGGGTATTTAAATTAATGATTAAATCAATAAAAGCAAAAGTAATAATTAGTCTGTTTCTAGTGAGTGTACTGGGCTTGGTAAGTGTTACATATTATCTATCATCTACTCTTAATGAGCTGTCTTATAAAACATCAAAAAATTCACTTTTAATGTTAAGTCAATCAATCTTTCAAACAGTTACTAGAAGTATGTTCGCTGGAGATCCATCTATTGTAGAAGATGCACTTCATGCTGCAAAGGAAATTGAGGGAATTGAGTATTTAGATGTCATTAAATCTAAGGCGGTTATTGAGACATATTCGCCAGATGAAAAATTTACAAGTGATAGGCTTGTTAGAACTGTTTTAGAAGATAAAAAGTCTATTATAGTTGAAAAAAATGAAGATAATCATCATACAATTCGTATGGTTAGTCCAATGCTCGCGACTACTAAATGTCTTTCATGCCACTACAATGCAAAAGAGGGAAACGCATTAGGTGCGGTTGACTTGATTATTTCACTAGATAAAATTGATGAGAGTATTAATGAAGCAAATACTACACTATTTATTTTACTAGTTTTAGCAGGTGTTTTATTTACAATTACAGCTAGTATATTTTTTATGAAAGAGATATTTAAACCACTAAAAACTTTAAGAGTACGTATTTCAGAGCTTGTTAATGGAGATAAAGATTTAACAAAACGCCTAGATTATATTGATGGAAATGAGTTTGGTGATACTGCTAAAGAGGTTAATAAATTTATTAGCATGATTCAAGATACGATTAAAGAGGTCAAAATACTTGGGCTTAAGAATCTATCTATCTCTTCTGAAATTGAGACTTCAAGTCATGCAATTAGTAGTGATTCTAAAAAAGAGCAGATGATTGTCTCAGAAGCTACGCAAAAAAGTGAATCTATAAAGTTAGTGTTAAAGCAGACTATCGAAGCTACCTCAGAAACAGAAAATACTATTATAAAAGCTAGTAGTCAATTAGATAGTTCAATTGATTCAATAAGCTCTCTAAGCTCAGAGATAAACTCTTTTGTTCAGACAGAACATGAACTATCAGATGAACTCTCAGGGCTTAAAGAGAATGCAAATGAAGTTAAGGGTGTTTTGGAGACTATAAAAGATATTGCAGATCAAACAAATCTATTAGCTTTAAATGCAGCAATAGAAGCAGCGCGTGCAGGCGAGCACGGTAGAGGCTTCGCTGTTGTCGCTGATGAGGTAAGAAAGTTGGCAGATAGAACGCAAGCTAGCCTTTCTGAAATAGATATTAGTGTAAATGGAATAGTCCAATCAATTAGTGGCGTTAGTGATAAGATGAATAAAAATGCCAATGAGATTGAAACATTAGTAAGTATATCAACCGAAGTTGGTGATACAATAAATGATACTTCAAGCGCTATGAAAGAGTCAAGTATATTAGCATCTAATTCAAGAGAGGATAGTATGAAAATATCTTCTCTTATTGAAGATATAACTAGTGATATAACTACTATAGAGGGACTATCAAGTAAAAATCAAGAGAGTACAAATGCAATTGGAAGTGAACTCAAAGAGTTGATTAAGGTGGCGAAGTCTTTACAAGCTATGATTGATGAGTTTAAAAGCTAGCCATTGCCTTTCAAAATTTTAGTTATTATACTGATACTTTATATTTCAGGATAAGATATGAAATGTTATAAAATTATTCATCGTACTTATTATAACTATTCTAGCGATGTGCTACTTGGAGTGCATCATTTACTTTTGCGTCCTAGAGAAAGTCATGATTTACGAATAGAAAGTTTCATTTTAAAAAGTAGGCCTGAGGCTAAAATATCTTGGCATAGAGATGTTGAAGACAATTCAGTGGCAATTGCTACTTTTTTTGAGTCAACCAGGCAGCTTTTTATCGAGAGCGAAGTGATTATTCAACAATATAATGAGTCACCTCTAGATTTTCTTGTATCTGATTATGCAATAGATTATCCATTTGAATATAAAGAGACAGATAAATTTTCACTATCTCCATATATGGTCTTACCAGATGCAGATACAAGAGAATTATTAACCAATTGGATTTTTAATGTATATAAAGATAATGAGCAGATCCAAACATATACGCTACTGCAAAGACTTGCTACTTATATCAATCAATCTTTAGTATACAAGGTAAGAGAAGAACCTGGTGTACAAACTGTCAAACAGACACTCTCTTTGAGTTCTGGGTCTTGTCGTGACTTTGCTCAATTATTTATGGAAGCGGTTAAATGTTTAGGACTAGCTACACGTTTTGTAAGCGGTTATCTTTATGCTCCACTTATGTCTGAGCAGATTGGGTCTACACATGCATGGGCAGAGGTATATTTACCAGGTGCAGGATGGAAAGGCTTTGATCCTACTATTGGAGATATTGTTGGAAAAGATCATATCAGCGTGGCAGTCTCAAGGCTGGCAGAATCCGTTCCTCCAATATCAGGATTATTTACAGGTGATGCAAATACTACACTTGATGTAGGAGTATGGGTGTCTGAATGTTAATCTATCTTAATGCAATAAATAATGTTTAAACATGATATAGTAAAATATTACTATTCGATAAAAATTGCATAAAAAGGGACTATTTTGCAAAAACTTACACCAGAGGGTCAAAACTTTGTCAATGATCTTTCTTTAAGGTACAACATAAGTACAGACGCTGTTTTGCATATGATTGGAGCTGTAAATAATGGCGGTGGAACTATGGCTCAGTTTAATTCACCAGAGCTTGGTGGCTCAGGTCAATGGATGCAAGGTGGCATGACCATGGTTGGAGATATGTTTAATTATGGTCTTAAAAATACAGTAGACAATCTATGTTCAGAGATTTCAAATGCATTGGTAACTATGCAAATTTTCCCTATTGTACCTAGAGGGACAAGGGCTAGTAATCAATGGTGGCCAATTGATCTAGGTAATCCATTTAGTAGTGGTGCTCAAAATAATATACGATATGCAGTATTTCCTCAAAGACTTGCAGTAGAGTTAAATGGGGAGGTTACTGTTTATGATACATTAGATCATAATATTGGTGGAGTAAGCCAGCAGCAAGGTGGAGATACTTCACTAACATTTAGTAGTCAATATGGAACTGTTTTGGTCTCAACATTACCTATTGTTTCTGGTGCAGGAAATACTTCACCATCTCAACAAGTTAATTTTGCTATACCTACTCAAAACAACTTTTCAAATCAAAATGAGGCAGACCAAGAAGCAGTTGTTAACCAAGAGCAAACTCAAACAGCTAATTCAATCATAGAGCTGATTGAAAAATTATCTCAATTACATGATTCTGGGGCTCTTTCTGCTGATGAATTTAACTCAAAGAAAAGTGAATTATTGAGTAGACTTTAAATATGATTAATTATTACTCAATAGTTTTATATAAATTTTCATCATAATGCTATAATATTTATAATTTATATAAGAAAATATGCTTATGGGAGTTACTTAATGCTAGAGAAATCGACAAAGCTTCACGAAAAATTTTGGGAAATATTTTCTAAACAAGATAGAAAAAAAATCGATGAATTTAAAGCATATATGGATAAATTTGCTGTTAATTTTAATCTTTATAAAGATGGAAACTTTATAGAGCAATCTCTTCCTTTTGATGTTATACCTAGAATTATTCCAAAGCAAGAGTTTAATAAGATAGAAAAAGGGTTGCAGCAAAGAGTTACTGCGTTAAACCTTTTTTTAGAAGATTTGTATACAGATGCTAAAATTGTAAAAGAGGGTGTTATTCCTGAAGAGTTCGTACAAAGAGCGAGCGGTTACCTAAAAGACTTTGTTGGGTTTTCTCCATCTAAGAGAGTCAGAGCACATATAAATGGTATAGACCTTGTAAAAGATTCTAAAAATGATGAGTGGGTTGTTTTAGAAGATAACTTAAGAGTACCTAGTGGATCTAGCTACCCTCTTTCTATACGTGATACATATAGAAAGATTTATCCTGATTTTTTTGAAAATCTTAAGATAGATCCCATTAAAAATTATCCAAAAATTATTATAGATGCTATGAACTATGTTAATACGGGTGGTATAAATGTCCTACTTACGCCAGGAAGATTTAACTCTGCTTATTATGAGCATAGTTATTTAGCTGAAAAGATAGGAGCGCAGATTGTACGAGCGGGTGAGCTTGTAGTAATTGATAAAAAAGTCTATTTTAAAAACTATAATGGTGAAAAAATATTGGTTGGTGCAATTTATAAAAGATTAGATGATGAGTTTATTGATCCGAAATTTTTCAATCCTGAAAGCCTTATAGGTATACCAGGGCTAGTAGATGCCTATTTAAGTGGTAATGTCGCACTTATGAATGCAATCGGTAACGGCGTAGCTGATGATAAGGGAATATACTATTTTGTACCTAAGATGATTAAGTATTATCTTGGTGAAGAGCCTATTTTGCAAAATGCACCGACATATCTTCCATATTTTGATGAAGATATGGATTATGTAATGAACAATATGGAAAAACTTGTTATTAAGGATGTCGCAGAAGCTGGTGGTTATGGTGTGTTATTTGGACATTCAATGACAGCTTTACAGATTGAAGATTTAAAAGCCATTATTAAAGGTAGTCCAAGAAGATTCATAGCTCAAGAACTGATAGAATTTTATGATGAGAAGTGTTATCTTGATAATGAGTTAAAGAATAGAAAAGCAGACTTTAGAGCTTATGTTGTCATGGGAGAAGATGTAAAAGTATGGAACTGTGGACTGACAAGGTATGCACTTGAAGAGGGCAACTATTTAGTTAACTCTTCACAAGGTGGTGGATTTAAAGATACTTGGGTAATGGAGTTGTAAAATGGGACAATTATTAACTGCAAATGTAGCTACTAATCTTTATTGGCTTGGTAGGTATTTAGAGAGAATTGAGGGAACTTTGTATGAGATTAATAAGGCATATGACAAAATTATAGATGTTGATAAAAATGCTGGTGTTGTTTTGTATAAAAAGTTTGATATAGATCTAGAGTATTCTGGTGCACTTGATTTCCTAGGTAAAGCTATTTTTGGTGAGCATGATGCAAACCTAGCAAATGTTATGAAAAATGCAAGAGAAAATAGCATTATAAGTCGTGCAAATATTGAAGAGTCTGCTTTTGGTGAGATCATAGAGCTTCATGAGCTTTTTCAGAATATTACAAAATGTCCTAGACCAGTTGATTATAGAGATATTGATAGTGCGCTCTCTTTAATTAGTGAGATATGGGGTGCTCATACTAAAATGGGACATAGAAGATTTAGTGATCACTTTTTGAAACTAGGAAAACTTGTAGAAGAGGTAGACTTTCGTATTAGGTTTAATAGAGGTGAAGAGATGACAAAAATTTTATTACAAAATATAGATAGACTCATTAAGGTGCTAGGAGCAGATGTGAAGGGTGAAAAGTTAAAAAAAGAGTATAGTGATAAATCAATTGATATTATGGATAGTATATATAAAAAAATAGATAAATTAATTATCTATTAATCTATTATAATTATTACTGACTCTGACTCTGACTCATATTAGTAATAATTTCACTGTTTGACTTTCTTACATCAACCATAACAGATAGTTTGCTGTTGCCACTGCTAAGCACTACCCCTTTTAGGGGTGAAATATCATTATAGTCTCTTCCCTCGCCTAGCAATATGTGCTGATCTATTGGGATAATATTATTTGTAGGGTCAAACTCCATCCATCCAGCGTTTGGAATGTAAACAGAAAACCAAGCATGAGAAGCATCGGCACCAAATAGCTTCTGTTCTCCCTCAGGAGGCATGGTTTCTATGTATCCACTCATGTATTTAGCAGGCAGACCAATTGATCTTAGTGCAGAGATTGCAAATTGTGCGAAGTCTTGACAGACCCCTTTTTTAGCCTCAAAAATCTCCTCTATAGGGGTAGTAATATCACTAAATCCAGATATAAATTCAAAGTCATTGAAAATACGTTCCATAAATTCTACAGTGGCTTCATAAAGATCTCTATCTTTGTGAAAAGATTTAAGAGCATACTCTTTTATCTTTGTTATATTTGTAGGAATGAGTTTTGATTCAAAAAGATACTGCTTTGCATAGAGGTCATTTTTATTAAATTGAGATAGCCTTTTGATAGCGTTTTCATAGGTAATGCTGTCTGTTTTTGCATTTTCAATACTCTTCTTAATTAGCTCAGGAAAAATTTCAACTTTTGATTTTCCTATAACTGATAGTGAGTCATGAGGCTCTCTGATTAACATATGTGTATTTGTATTTCCAAACATATCTACGAAATCATATGACTCATGAATTTTTGGATCTATCTGCATAGAGTACTCTAATAGGTTCTGATGAGGCGTTATCTTTGGCTTTAATCTTGCAATATTATGACTAAAGGTGACGTTACCTTGATACTTAAACTCTGTTTTGTGGTAAATTTCATAAATCATAGTTATTCATCATAGTGCGCAAAATAGGTATTTGAAAATTCATTAGAACACTCCAAAAATAGTTCAGATACTTGAGCTAAGATATTATCAAGTTCAGCATAAACGCCTTCTTCCTCTTTGATAGCCATAAAAGATTTCAAATTAATAGACTCTAGTAACAATTTTGCTTCAATAATAGCCTCTTCATAAGGAGTTGAAGTATCCTCTTTTGCTTTTGGCAGTAGTTTAAACTCTTTTAAAAGTTCATTAGTTATATATGTCAATGATTTTGGAAACTGTGGACTAAGTATTAAAAAGTCCACAACATTCTTTAGTGTCAAAGAGCTTTTATAGTGAGCTCTATAGGCATTAAAACTTTCAATTGAGTTAAGCATTCCCTCTAATACATCATGTCCTGTAGATTTATCCAATTTAAGACATAGCATAGATCTTGCTTTTGACATTAAAAGAAGTGCATCTTCAATTTTGTATCCTATCTCATAAAGAATTAGCCCTTGTTCTTTAAATATACTCTCATTAACCAACTCTTTGTATGCCATTAAATATATTATGAGCTTATCTAGCTCTTTTGCAATTGTGAGTGTTGTATCACTCTTTCTATTGATAAAGTCATTCCAGCCTTTTTGCATTTTTTCAAATACTTTACACGATTCAATTGTTAATAGATCTTTCAAATTTATATTTGCGTTAGAGAGCATCGCAATAGTTAAAGCCAAAGAGCCAGATCTTTGAATATCTTTTATAATAGAGCTTATCTCATGCATAGGAAAAGCATCAAGACTATTTTTATTTTCTGTATCCATAAATCCAGGATAGGTCATTGTCATATGTGTTAGAGCATTTTGTAAAATTACTTGGGAATCTTTTGAGGTCTCTACTTCATATCTATAAAAGTTAGTTATTCGTTTAATAACATGTAAAATTAGTCGAGTTGTGGAGATAGCCCTTGAGTGGTATCTGCCAAGCCAGAATAGATTTTCAGCCTTAAGAGTGGATATTTTATCGATAGATGTTTCAACATATGGAGCATACTTTAATACATTTATTGGGTCAGTTTTAATTTCATCTTTTCCAAGAATCCATAAATCTTTGCTAATCCCACCACTTTTAGAAGATACTAACAAGTTATCTTTACTTGCAGCAATTCTAACTAGACCACCATTCATAACTGAATAGTCAGTATCTTTTTTTAGACAAAATGTCCTTATAACAGCATTTCTAGGCTCAATTTTTTTATCAGAATAGTATGGCACTGTAGAAAAATCAACCTCCTCTTGAGCAACATATTGATGAGGGTTTTTTTGTAGCAAATCAATTAACTCCTCACGCTCATTTAGAGATAGTTTTTTACCAAAATATATTTTGATTTTTTCTGTTCTATCAATTTTTTTAATAATCAGGTCGCCAATATTTTCTATAACATAGTCTAGCTCTTTTTTCTGTCCACACCACCAAGTGGCAATTTGTGGAAGTATTAGCTCCTCATCTAAAAAGAATTGGGCTATTTTTTCCATAAATGGGTTAAGCCCAATATTCTCAACAATAGCACTTCCTATTGGATTAATCATATTTAGGTTGTTCTCTCTCATCGTTTCAACAAGCCCAGCAACACCCAGCCTTGAGTTCTCTTTTAGTTCAAGTGGATCACAAAATCTATCATCTACTCTTCTTAGAAGTGTATTTACCTTTTTAAGACCACTTAAGCTCTTAATCCAAAGAGAGCCATCTTTTGTTAATAAATCATCTCCTTGTACTAAGCTTAGACCTAAATATGAGCTTAGGTATGCATGTTCAAAATATGTCTCATTGTGCGGACCAGGAGTTAAAAGTGCTGCACTTGAGATGTCTCCACCAGTTAGGTTATGCAGAAGCTCTTTGTAATCTTCAATAAAAGGAGATAACTTTTTAATAGATACATTAGGATAGAGCTCTTTAGCAATAATATTCATAGTAAGTCTATTCTCTATTGTGTAGCCAAGTCCTGAGGGTGCTTGTGTTTTATCACTTATTACCCACATCTTTCCATCTGGTCCTCTGGCAATATCTGTGGCATAGATATAGAGATTAAAGTCCTCTTTATATCCAAAATCAAAAATTTCAGTTGAAAAGCCTTTATGTCCAAAAATTACTTCAGCTGGTACAATATTCTCTTTTATTAGCCTCTGTTCAGAATATAAATCTTTCAGTATTAAATTAAAAATTTTGGCTCTTTGCTTAAGCCCCTGTTTTATATTTTCCCATTCATTATTTTCAAGAACAAACGGTATAGGGTCAAGTCCCCATGACCTATTTGTCGCCATATTATGATCATCATAGATGTTATAGGTGACACCATTATCTTCAAAGTGCCAATTAATCTCATCTTGTTTCTCTTTGAGTAAATCAAGTCCTGAGTTCTCTATGTCATTTACAATGTCTTTCCAACACTCTCTGATACTCTTTTCTTCGTCATACATCTCATCAAATGATGACTCAGAAACATAACTATCAAAAATTTGCATCTACTGTTTTGCCCACTTTCTTCTTAAATCTAATGTATTTGGATACTCTAAACTTTGAGTTACCTCTTGGAATAGAAATATTTTATCTTCAGGTCGCTCTTTATTTAATACCGCTCTTTGTGCACCATTAACTTCCATTAAGCTCTGCTTCACCACCGATGCAGAGACATATTCTAGCTCACCTTGTGTATGGTTAAAGTCCCAAAATCTATTGTATCTTCTAGATTCTGCTTCATTGCTGTTAACTGGAAATGAGTCATATGTTCTTCCTCCAGGATGAGAAACATAATATGTCATACCACCAATTGATCTTTGATTCCATCTGTCTACAATATCAAAAACTAATGGAGTATCTACTCCGATAGTTGGATGCAGTGCTGACCAAGGTTGCCAAGCTTTATATTTAACACCAGCAACAAATTCACCCTCTACACCAGTTGGACTAAGAGGTACAACAACTGAATTACAGGTTAAAAGATAGCGTTCTGGCATAAAATTATTTACTTTTACCTGAACTCTCTCTAATGAAGAATCAACATATCTTGATGTTCCTTGTGAACCACTCTCTTCTCCTAGAACATGCCAAGGTTCGATTGCTGCACGCAGTTCAAGATGTACATTTTCAACTGTTGCCATCCCATAAAGAGGGAATCTAAACTCAAAAAATGGATCAAACCAATCAAGTTCGAAATTATACCCCTCATTATTTAAAAATTCAACTATATCTTTAATATCTTCTTTTACATAGTGATCTAGCAGGAACTTATCATGAAGTTGTGTTCCCCAGCGAACTAGTTTATGTTTATATGGTTTTCTCCAAAAAAGTGACACGAGTGTTCTAATTAAAAGCATCTGAAGAAGTGCCATTCTCGAATGTGGTGGCATATCAAATGCGCGAAGTTCTAAAATACCAAGCCTTCCAGAACTAGAATCAGGTGAATAGAGTTTATCAATACAAAATTCTGAACGGTGTGTATTTCCTGTAATATCAGTTAGCATATGACGAAAAAGTCTATCTGTAATCCAAAAAGGAACCTCTGCATCTTCTGGAATTTGTGAAAAAGCGATTTCAAGTTCATATAGATTTTCTAGTCTGCCCTCATCAACACGTGGTGCTTGTGACGTTGGTCCAATAAATGTTCCTGAAAATAGATACGATAGTCCAGGATGATGCTGCCAGAAGGTAAGTAGACTTCGTAGTAGCTCTGGACGCCTTAAAAGTGGACTATCTTCAGGTTTAAGTGCACCAATTGTTACATGGTTACCACCACCAGTACCTGTATGCTTTCCATCAAGCATGAATTTCTCTGTTCCAAGTCGTGACTCTTTTGCATCTTTGTATAGTGTAAATAGATTCTCACGCAAGCTTTCCCAAGAGGTTACAGGTTGAATATTTACTTCGATAACCCCAGGGTCTGGTGTAACTTTAATTGTATCTAATCGTAAGTCATGAGCTGGCTCATAGCCTTCTAAGACAACTTTAATATCTAGTTTTTTTGCTACGGCTTCAATTGATGCAATTAACTCTAAGAAAGAATCAGTATGATTTAAAGGTGGTAAGAATATGAACAGCTTGCCATCTCGTATCTCTATATTTAGTGCTGTTCTTATGAAAGTACTACTCTTGTCACTCTTAATTTCTAAGTTATCAGCCTTTTTTGCTCTTTTCTTAGCTTTTTTAATAAATTTACCAAGCTCAGGAACTTTAGCAAAGAGATCAGGCTCTAAATGTGGAGCTAACTCATCTTCTGGATTCTCAATTAGAGAATCCATAGGTAGTCTAAGTCCAATAGGAGAGTCACCTGGAATTAAAAATAGTCTACCTCTTCTAAACTCCCATGGTGAAGTCATCCATCTATCTTCTGCATAGTTTAGTGGGAGTATAAATCCAACAGGCTTACTTAACCCTTGGCTCAGTACTTTAGCAATAGTTCGTCTTTGGCTAGCATCATCTAAATTATACTCTAATGGATCTATATCAATAGGAAGTTCAGCCTCTTTCATAATATAATGAACAGGATCTTCATATGCTGTAACAATTGTTTCGTTACTAACTTTCAAAGTAAGTGCTAGTGTATTTAGGAACTTTTCTGCATCATCATTTGTATATGTATAGCTTTCATTCATATCTGCAAAAAGAGTAGGATCTTTCCAGATAGACTTTTTGTCTTTTCTCCACACAATTGATGTCTGCCATCTTGGTATTGGTTCTCCTGGGTACCATTTACCCTGTGCGTAATGCAACATTCCACCCTTACCAAAAGAGTTAAGAAGCTTTCTAGCAAGTCTATCTGCGAGTTCTCTTTTTTCTGGACCATCTGCTTCTGTATTCCATTGCTCTGATTCCATATCATCAACTGAGACAAAAGTGGGTTCTCCTCCCATCGACAATCTAACATCGTTTTCTTCTAGCTCTTCATCAACCTTATAGCCCAATTCATTGATAGCATCCCATTGATCATCACGATATGGCTTTGTTACTCTTGGTGACTCAAATATTCTTGTAACGGTATTTGAAAACTCAAATTCAGTTTCACATTTATCACTAAGCCCTTCAATTGCATGAGCACTCTCAAATGTAGCAGTACAGGCAAGAGGAATATGCCCCTCTCCTGCAAATAGTCCACTAGTAGAATCAAGACCCACCCAGCCCGCACCTGGGAGATAGACTTCTGTCCACGCATGCAAGTCTGTAAAATCCTCTTCAGGACCACTTGGTCCATCAAGAGATTTTTCATCTGACTTTAGTTGAACGAGGTAGCCAGATACAAATCTAGCAGCAAGACCTAGAGACCTTAATACCTGTACAAAAAGCCAAGCATAATCTCTACAGCTTCCTAACTTTTTATCTAGCGTGACTTCACACTTTTGTACGCCAGCTTCAAGTCTTACTGTATATTTTAATAGTTTATAAATTTCTGTGTTTAGATAGACTAGAAAGTCATTAATAGTACGTTTTTTAAGATCAAGTGACTTAATAAGTTTTTTTAGTTCTTTGCTTTTCTCTGTTACTTCAAGATACTGAGAAAGTTCTGTTTTTAGCTCATCTTTGTACTCAAAAGGGTATTGCTCTGCATACTCCTCTACAAAGAAGTCAAATGGATTGATAGAAATTAAGTCTGCAATAAGCTCAACATCAATTCCAAACTCTTTTACCTTCTCTGGAAATACAACTCTTGCAAGGTAATTTCCATAAGGATCTTGTTGCCAATTTATATAATGGTTTTCAGGAGTTATCTTTAAAGAGTAAGCATCAATTGGTGTTCTGCTATGTGGAGCTGGACGTAGTCTAATAGTGTGTGGAGATAGCGATATATATTTGTCATATTTATAATGAGTTTTATGAGATAGTACAACTTTTAATGACATAATTTTCCTTTTATTTAGCACAATATTATATCATTGAATTTTCTCTATAAGATTACTGATGTGATTAATTTTGATGCATTAATTTTGTTTTAAGTTAGTGGCACTTTTTTTGCTTCTACATTAGTAAAAAAGGCTCACATATGGAAGCTGATAAGGCATATAGAAGTTATGTATCTGCAATGCAAAACTATCAAATATCTGATGGACGTAAGAGTTATCAGCAACCATTCGCTGATGATTTTGAACAAATTTATGCAAAAGTTCAAATAGATGAACTTGCAACTTTACAAAAATATAGTGGATTAGCAGAAAGTATTGAAGCTGGAAATTTAAGTGCTAAAGTTGATGCTATATTAAATCCTGAGGGTATGGCCTTTACATCAGAGGAGACTAAAAATGGTATTCGTAAATTTTGGGAAGCTTTTACTTGATCATATAAGGGTGAAGCCCCTGAAAATAGTGATAGAGCTAAAGATACTACAGCAATTGATAATTTTCTTAAAGAGTTACAAGCAAGTATAGATAGCAAAAAAGATACAAAAATTATAGATAATCAATCTACTATTCAGATATTGCTTAAAATGAAAGATGAGACAAGTTATAGCCCTCTTGAAAATCTACTTCAAGAGGTGAAATAATAACTTACTCCTCTTTTCCATTTCCATAATGTTCAAATAGATAATCAACAACAGTTTTAATATCTTCTTTACTCATTGGGGACTTAAAAGCATCAATCATTTTTATTGTCTTTTCATGCCAAAATTTTCTTGATTGTGGACCTTGATTAGGAATATAACCAAATGAGTGGCACATTAGACAGTTTGCCTGAACTGCATCAAAACCTTTACCCATTTTAATTTCATAAGGCATATATGGAACTTGAATATCAGTTTTAACTTGAGCAAATAGAGTACTTATTGATAGTGCTGTAAATAATATTGTCTTTTTCATCATATACTCCTTATACCACTTCTACATTTACTATTTGGATACCATTATATTTGTATCCTCCATGATTCCAACCAATGTCTTGTGAAAGAGGTTGCTCATCTCCTAGACTATTAATAGCTTTTGACATAATATTTAGATTGCCATATTTTGTTGGTTTAAATGAGTATCTAAACTCTCTATATGAGTATCTACCAAGGTTATCTTTTAGTATGGCCTCTTCCCAACTTTTACCATTATCAATAGAGACCATAACTTTTTTAATACCAAAGCCACCATCCCAAGCAACACCACGGACAACAACCTCTGAGTTGTGGTATATCTTAGCTCCACTTTCAGGGTATCCAATTACAGATTTTACATTCATAATGGTAATTGGTTTTGTTGTTTTATGACGTTTTTGAGGTGTTTCACTCTCTGTTTCGTTATTTGGGATTCTGTACGCTTTATCCATAAAAAATAGAGATTTGTATTTATCTGTAACAGTAATGTTACTTAGCATCTTAACCCAGCTATCTGAATAGTAACCTGGAATAATCAGGCGGAGTGGATAGCCATTTAAATATGGTAAATCCTCACCATTCATCTCATAAGCGATAATAACGTGCTCATCTAATTTATCAATTTCTAACTCTCTAATAAATGTTGGAGTTTCAAAATATGCTGCTTTTTCAAGACCATTAAAGCCTATCCATTTAGCATTTGACTGAAGTCCTGCTTTTTGCAGTAGATCTTTAAGTCTAACACCCTTCCATTTAGCACATCCCATTGCTCCACTGCCCCATTGTATACCACCAGCAGTTGGAGTAAAAGCAGAGCGACTATTTCCACCACACTGAAGTACAGCACTAACTTCAACCTGCTCAAAACTATTTTTTAACTCATTTAGAGAAATTTTCAACTCTTTTTTTACAAGACCATTGATATGAATAGTATATCTGTTTTGGTCAATATGTGTTGGAATATCTGGAAGATGCCATCTTACAAAAAATTGGTCATTTGGCGTATGTTCTTGAGTGAAGACAGATATTGGAGTTTCAAGTAGAGGTGGTCTATCTGAGTATGTAATTAGTGGTCTTTTCTCAGGAAAAGCATATTTTGAGACTTTCCTTGTTCCATTGGGTTGACCAGTTACGCCAGCAACTGCACTATTTGTTAGAAGTGCTGCTGAAGCAACTATTGAAGTTTTGAAAAAATCTCTTCTTTTCATGTTAATCCTTTTTAAGTGGCATATTATAATTAAATTGTTTTATATTTAAGTAAATGATTGGTATTAGTTTTTTCTTTTATAGTGGCTTAATTAGGGAGTTTTAGAACAAATTATGCATAGTATTTTTTAACACTATCAATTTTACTTCCCATATTCAAAAGAATCATATCTGCAATAACTAAAGCAGCCATTGATTCTGCTACTACTGAACCACGAATTGCTACACATGGGTCATGTCTACCTTTTAAGTTCATCTCTTTCTCCTCATTGTTAATATCTACTGTATCTTGAGAGATAAAGATTGATGGTGTTGGTTTAAAATAGACTTTAAGCTCTACAGGTTCTCCATTGCTCATTCCACCAAGTATTCCACCTGCATGATTTGTTTTAAAACCATTTAGTGACATTTGATCGTTATTAGCTGAACCTCTATTTTTAGAAGCATCAATACCATCTCCAATCTCTATCGCCTTTACTGCGTTGATTCCCATCATCGCTTCTGCTAAAAGAGCATCAAGCTTATAGTAAAGCCCCTCACCAAGTCCAATTGGAAGGTTATTTATACGAACTATCGCCATACCACCAACAGAGTCGTGTTTCTCTTTCGCTTTTAAAATTGCATCTTTTTGCATCTGCTCAACATCTACATCAAGAGCATATATCTCACTTGTTTTTACATTTGAGAAGTTATGGCTTTTTGCGCTGATACCATCAATCTCAGCTATCCCGCTCTCTATATTAATATTTAGTTCATTTAACATAAGTTTTGCAACAGCTCCAGCTGCTACGCGTGCAGCAGTTTCGCGTGCACTTGAACGGCCACCACCTCTATAGTCTCTTATGCCATATTTTTCCCAATAGGTAAAATCTGCATGACCTGGACGAAAAAGCTCAGCTACCGCGCTGTAATCTTTACTTTTTTGATTAGTATTAAAAATAATCATGGCAATTGGTGTGCCTGTGCTTTTTCCCTCAAATGTCCCACTTAATATTTCAACTGTATCACTCTCTTTTCTAGCAGTTGCGTACTCATTTTGTCCTGGACGCCTACGGTCTAGCTCTTTTTGGATGAAATCTATATCTATTTCAAGTCCAGCAGGTACACCATCAACAATACATCCAATGGCTTTACCATGAGATTCTCCAAAAGTTGTGAAATGAAATTTTATTCCAAATCTATTCATGAGTTTTGCTCTTGTAGTATTTTTAGGGCAACTTTTGCAGCCTCTTGCTGAGCATGTTTTTTACTATGTCCATATGCAGTTGCATAGTGTTTATCATCGATTTCAACAGATATTTCAAACTCTTTTTTGTGATCTGGTCCACTAGAATTTATTAATTTATAGTTTGGTGTTGTGCCGTATAGTGCTTGCGTTAACTCTTGAAGAGTTGTTTTGAAGTCTTTGAATAGGGAATTAAGGTCAATAGTTGGATAATTCTCTTCAAGTAATTTTATAGTAATCTTTTCAACCTCTTTTAAGCCACTCTCGAGGTAAATAGCCCCCATTAGTGCTTCAAAGGCATTTGAAAGTAGAGATGGTTTTGTTCTTCCATTATTATTCTCTTCAGCACTTGAGATATAGAGATATTTTCCAAGGTCAATATGTTTAGCTAGTCGTGTAAACCCATCTTCATTTACTAAAGAGGCTCTAATTTTAGAGAGTACTCCCTCGTTCTCTTTAGGAAATTTGAAAAAAAGATATTCAGCAACTATTACATCAAGTACAGCATCACCCAAAAATTCTAAACGTTCATTGTTATATGGCTGTTTGAAGCTCTTGTGAGTAAGTGCTTCAAGCAGAAGTTTTTCATTTTTAAACTTATAATTTAGGGTTGATTGTAAAGCATCAAGCATATTTTTGTGCCTCCTCTTTTGCAATTATGTCGCATCTTTCATTCTCTTCATGACCATTGTGTCCACGTACCCAAGTCCCTGTTACTTTATGAATAGTAGAAGTCTCCATATAACGTTTCCATAGGTCAGGATTTTTAATTTTCTTAAAATCTTTTTTTATCCATCCACTAAGCCATTTATTAATCGCATTAACAACATATGTTGAATCACTTACAACTTCTACTTCACAAGGCTCTTTAAGTGCCTCAATACCTGCGATAACTCCCATAAGTTCCATGCGGTTGTTAGTTGTATGGGCTTCTCCACCACTTAATACTTTCTCTTTATCCCCAAATGTCAAAATAGTCCCATATCCACCAGGGCCTGGATTACCCAACGATGAACCATCACTGTAAAGCGTAATCTTCTTCATAATCACCACGACTTAGTATTAGCTCACAACGCAGCGTATCTACATGTAAACAGTTTGGACAGCGGTGAAACGAAAATGGAAAAACATGTTTACATTCGTCACACAGATATTCAAATTGCAAATCTGCACTACAGTTGTCACTATTTTTTAATCCTATTAAAACATTTAGCTCAAATACATCACTTTGAGTTGCATCGGTTTTGTAACCTTTAGCAGCATAAAGCTCACTCAGGTATGGGATGGCAGAGATTATATCGAAATTTAGCTGACTCTCACGCAAATTCCATAGTATGTCAGTTAGGTTAGCTACTATCTCTTTGTTTATATATTCCCATGCTGATAGATTGTTTGAGCGAAAAAGAAAGCCAATTACTAATCTATGAAAAATATTATGGTGTAGATATAGCTTTATAATTTCAACAGTTTTCTCTTCATTTGTAAAATCTTTATTGTACATAGCTTTCATAATTAAAAGAAATAGAGCATCTTTTTGTAGATTCTCTTGTTGCATTTGAAGAGATTCTAAGACTTCATGTGCTTTGTCATAGCTTTTTAGTCTCTCATGAATAATCATTAGATGCATAAGTGCCTCAGGGGTACGTGGATAGAGCTTTAAAAGTTGCATTAAGGTCTCTTTTGCACGTTGCATAAAACCAGCTTTAAAGTAAGTTTTTCCAAGCTGTAACATTATATGTTTACGTTCTTGTGGGCTTTCTGGTCTTTGCAGTAATGTTCTGTAAATATCGATACTTTTTTCAAAGTCACCTGAATTATAGTAAGCAGATGCAAGAAGTTGAAGAGATTTTGCTGGAATTGAAGTTGTGTGAAGTAGGGTACCTAAATGTTTGTGATCACTATGAAGTTCATATTGTTGTAAAAATTTTCCTAAATTTAGGCTCTGCTCTCTTTTTTTAAATAGTCCCCACCAATAATTAAAAAAAGTTACAATAAATATAAGTGCAGTAAAGACAATTATTCCAAACAAAGGGTCACGGTATTCTAATCCGTCCATTAAGTTCCCCTACTATACTAATGTTAGAAGCATTATAGCAGGTTAAGTGAATTATTTGAGCTTTATGGGTTTAAGTAATAAGAAATATAACGAATTTAATATATTTTAAGTTCTCGGTGCATATAATAACGGTTGGACTTTTCTATATGCATCTTTAACAGACCCAAAATTTTGGGATGTGGGGCTATATTAAAAGTTATTGTTATCATCTGTTAATTAAATTTAGCAGTTATAAATATTAAAATATCTAAATTTAAAAAATAAAGGAGGGAGTAGTGAGAAATGTTGTAATCATAGCGATGCTGATAATTAGCTTCTTGAATGCAGATAACACTAACAAATTGGGTATGTACGAAGCAATTGGTACGCAAGCACCGCTTGATTTACATTTCACTGATGAGGATGGGAAGGATGTAACGCTGAGACAATTGGCCGATGGGAGGCCATTACTGTTAACGCTAAATTATTATGTTTGTTCTGGTATTTGTAGTCCACAGTTAAATGAATTAGCTCTAACTCTTGAGCAGATGAAACTGAAAGAGGGATTAGATTACAAAGTAATCACCGTTAGCATAAATGATGCTGAGGGTCCAGCCATTGCAACACAGAAAAAGAAAAATCATTTAGATTCAATAAACCGTGAGTTCGATAGAAGTGCTTGGAGCTTTTTAGTAGGTGATGCTGAAAATATTGAAACACTTGCAAAAGCAGTTGGCTTTTACTATGAAAAAACGGTAAGTGATAGTGGTGTGGTTGATTTCATTCACCCATCAGCACTAATCTCTATATCACCAACAGGTAAAATATGTCGTTACTTAAACGGGATTAAGCAAAACCCATTTGATGTAAAACTAGCAGTTTATGAAGCCGCTCAAGAGAAAACAGGTCCTAGTATTGCAAAAATAGTTAATTACTGTTTTTCATTTGACCCAGCAAGCAAAAAATATGTTGTTGATTTTGAAAGAATTATAGGCATAGTTATGTCTTTAATGCTTTTTGGATTTTTAGCATATTTAATTATAACTGGTAGAAAAAACTCAAATCATAAAAAAGGAGAAGAGAATGAATAAAACTTTCTATGACGAAACACACACAGTCTTTGGTCATCATGATAGTAAAATCCTAAACTGGATTTTTACAATGGATCATAAACGTGTTGGTATTCTTTATGGAGTTCCAATGCTTTTAGTATTCGCAATTGCTGTTACTGTAGCATTTATAATGAGGTTGGAGCTATACGCACCAGGTGAGCAATTTATTAGTGCAGATTTATATAATCAAGCATTTACATTGCATGGTGTTTTAATGGTATTCTTATTCATTATCCCAGGTATTCCTGCGGTATTTGGAAATATTATTATGCCACTTATGATTGGGGCTAAAGATGTTTCGTTTCCACGTTTAAACCTATTTACTTGGTACCTATATATGACAGGTCTAGTAATAGCTGTTCTTTCACTATTTATTGGTGAGGGTGTTGTTGATACTGGTTGGACATTTTATGCACCATACTCAGTAACTACTGATACAAACGTTGTTATGGCTCTTACTGCTGCATTCTTGTTAGGTATGTCTTCAGTACTTACAGGTCTTAACTTTGTTGTTACTATCCACAGATTACGTGCTCCAGGTATGGATTTCTTCAAGATGCCTCTATTTGTATGGGCAATTTATGCTACTGCATGGATTCAAATTCTTGCAACTCCAGTTGTTGGTATTACACTAATCTTAGTTATTATTGAAAAATTCACAGGTATCGGTATTTTTGATCCATCAAAAGGTGGAGATCCAATTCTTTATGAGCACCTATTCTGGATTTATTCACACCCAGCTGTTTACTTAATGATCTTACCTGCATTTGGTATTGTTTCTGAAATTATGCCAGTGTTCTCACGTCGTACAATTTTTGGTTACCATGCTATTGCATTATCTTCAGTTGTTATTGCTGTTGTTGGTTACTTTGTTTGGGGACACCACCTTCTTGGTTCTGGTATGAGTGATTTAGCTCGTGCAATTTTCTCATTCTTAACATTCTTTGTTGCTATTCCAACAGGTGTTAAATTCTTTGACTGGGTTGCTACTATGTACAAAGGTTCTATCCGTTTAGATAGCCCTATGTTATGGTCACTTGGAACAATTCTTACATTTATGATTGGTGGATTTACTGGTCTTACAATTACTATGATTGGACAAGATTTACACCTTCATGATACTTATTATGTTGTTGCTCACTTTCACTATGCAATTCTTTCAGGTGTTGTTTGGTTCTTCTTTGCTGGTATTCATTACTGGTATCCAAAAGTTACAGGTAAAATGTACAATGAAGCTGTAGCAAAAATTGCATTTTATATTCAATTTATTGGTTTTAACCTATTATGGTTCCCACCATTTATTGCAGGTTATTTAGGTATGCCTCGCCGTTATTATGACTACTTACCAGAATTTACAATCTATAATGAGTTAGCATTCTATGGTGCTGTTATTATGATTTTTGGTATGGTTTGGATGTTCTGGAACCTTTTTAAAGGCTTAAGTAATGGTACACCAGTAGGTAACAACCCTTGGGAAGCAACTACACTAGAGTGGCATTTACCTTCACCTCCACCAGCAGGTAATTTCCATAAAACTCCATACGTTGATTTTGATCCTTATGAGTATCACCATGGTGAACCAGTGGTTAAATTTGACGAAAATTATAAAAGGATTAGCTAATGTCGCACGCAACAGGTCCTGAAATTGTTATCGATCCTCAAGGGAATGAACACTTAGCTGTTGATTTCCAAGATGATTATGAAGCTGGAATATTTGGCTATTGGTTATTTATTTTCACTGAATTTATGATGTTCGGTGCTATGTTTATGGTTTTTACAGTATATTTTACTATGTATACTGCAGACTTTGTTAAAATGTCAAGCGAACATATGAACCTAATGTTAGGTGGAACAAATACTGTTGTTCTTTTAATTAGTGCTTATATGATGGGTCTTGGTATGATGAACCTTGAAAAAGGTAATCACGATAAGGCAATTAAATTTATTTGGTATACAATTGTTTTATCTATTGTATTCTTAGGTATTAAAGCTGTTGAGTGGAGTCATGATATTCATCTAGGACTTTTCCCAGGTGATCCAGTACTAGAGAGTATGAGCAAAGGTGCTAACCTATACTTTGGTATGTATTTCTCAATGACTGGTCTTCATGGTCTTCATATTATCATCGGTATCGCTTTTATGTATTGGACTATTAAGTCTATTAAAAATGGTGAAGTTGGTGCGCATCGTCCAATTTTCATGAAAAACGTTACACTTTATTGGGATTTTGTACACCTTATTTGGGTTTTCTTATTCCCGTTATACTACATGATAGGAGGAGCAGCATAATGGCAACTGATGTTCAAAGTAATATAGATTATAAAGCAAAAAATGCTGTTGATGGTACTAAATATAGAAACGGAATCGTTCTATTATTAGTTCTAACTGCTGTTACATTTATTCAACCATCTATGCTTCCACTAGATCTTAGTGGAACATTAGCAGCACAACTGATTATTGCTTTTATTAAAATGGCAATCATTGCTGGTACATATATGCACTTTACAGTAATCCCTGGTTACTTAAAAGCATTTATCTATACTGTTATATTTATGATGGCGTATGTGTGGGTTATGGTTATTGTTGATAATCAAAATAGAGATATGAGCATGTTAACTGCTCCTAAAGCTGGTGTACAACATAGTGCACCTGTACATCACTAGTAGAGGGGGATTATATGGAAGGAATTTTAAGTAATGTATCAACCTTTGCTGCTGAAGTAGATAGAGGCTTTTGGATACACATTTATATATCTTTATTTGTTTTTTTAGTTGTTGCAATTCCAATGTTCTATTTTGCATGGAAATATAATGCAAATAGAGTAAAACCAGAAAATATTGAGAATATTTCACACCACGTTGGTCTTGAAATGGCATGGACAATTATTCCAATTATTCTTGTACTTGTACAGTTTTGGTATGGTTATACATCATTTAAAGAGTTAAGAACTATGCCTGATGAAAAAGATTCAGTAGTAGTTGACTTAATTGGTAAAAAATGGTCATGGGCTTACACTTATGCTAATGGTAAAAAGACTTCTGAGCTTTATGTACCAAGAGACAAGAATGTAATCTTAAAAATGACAGCGCCACTTGATGATGTTATTCATAGTTATTGGGTACCTGCATTTAGAGTTAAAGAGGATGTTATTCCTGGACTTGAGACTAAAATGTGGTTCAATGCTAATACTAATGGAAGTTATGACGTAGAGTGTACTGAGTATTGTGGTACACGTCACTCATATATGCTTTCAAAAGTTCATGTAATTGATCCTGCAGAGTATAATGATTGGTATAGTAGTGATAAACGTACACCATTTGAAACAGCAGATACTAAACTTTCAGCTGGTCAAATTGCATTTGAAGAGAATGGATGTAATGGTTGTCACTCAACTGATGGTTCAGTTCTTGTAGGTCCATCAATGAAAGGTTTAGCATCTAAATCAGATACTTATCTTAAAGATGCTTTACTTGCTCCTGACAAAGATATTGCAGAAGGCTATTCAGCTGGAATCATGACTTCTTATGAGGGTGTTTTAACTGAACAACAAACTGCTGATATTGTTAAATATATCAAAGGTTTATAGAAATTGAAAAAGTTAATAATCTTTACTAGACTTTACCTCTCTTTAGGGGTAACTCTATCTGGATTGTTAACATATATTATAGCTAAGGGGACGATTACAACAGATGTAATAGTTCCAATCTTAGCTGTATTATTGTTATCATTAGGTACATCGGCACTTAATCAGTATCAAGAACGTGAATATGATGCTAATATGCCAAGAACTAAAAATCGTCCACTTGTAACTGGTGAAATATCCATTTTTAATGGCTTACTAATTTCTATATCTTTAATTATTGTATCTATTGTACTTATTATGATGAGTCTTGGAATGACAGGATTTAATCTTTTTGTATTTACAATACTTCTGTATAACGGCCTATATACTCCAATGAAAAGATGGAGTGCATTTGCGGTTATACCAGGTTCTCTACTTGGTGTTGTAGCACCAGCTATAGGCTGGATTGCTGCTGGATATTCACTTTTTGAAGTTGGTTTTATTGCATTGGCAATTTTATATTTTATCTGGCAGGTACCTCATTTTTGGCTATTAGTTGTCATGTATCATGAAGATTATGTAAATGCAGGTTACCCAACAGTAGTAGAGATATTTGGAAAAGTTTCTCTTCATAGAATTACATTTATATGGATGATACTTACATTTTTATCAGCTGTATTTGTTGTTGCAATTTTTGAGTTTGCATTTGCATTTAATTATATTTTATTTGCACTATTTTTTGCACATGTTATGTATAGAGCAATTAAATTTATGAATACACCATTAGAATATTTGATTGCTAAAAAAACTTTTATACATTTGAATGCTTTTGTTCTACTAACTGTTTTACTTGTTACAATAGATAGATCTTTTAATTAAAATAATAGCTACAGTAAGGGTATATACTACCCTTACTTTACCAAAAATATAAGATACAATTAGAAACATTACATAAAAAAAGACTTTTCATCCAAGTTTGATGAAAAGTCTTATTGTTAAAGGGAATGTACTTTCAAAGAAGTGATTAATGAAAGTATAGTTTTTTTAAGTTAACAAACAGACAATGTTATATTAATCATAAAGTAAATAAATGCGTTTCTTTGAATTAAAACAGATAGCTAACTATCTAAACAGATATAAAAATATAAGTTCACTCTTTCGTATTGCAGATAATACTCTATGCTTACAGACTAAAGGTGATGATTGTTACTACTTTCATATGCAACGATCTAACTCTTATATATATAAAACATCGTGCCCTGAACGAACTAAAATTTATAAAGCTCCTTTTGATTCTATGTTAGAGCGTAGATTTAACCGAGCTAAAATAAATCATGTAAGAATCTTAGACAATGACAAAGTAATTCAGATAGATGCAGTGATTAGTGGCGGCTATAAAGAGCAAAAGACAATTTTACAATTAGAATTTACAGGTCGTCATACAAATGTAATAATATTAGATGATAAACTAAATATTTTAGAGGCACTTCGTCATATAGACATTGGTACATCTTCTCGTCCTGTACGTGTCGGACAGGTACTTCTCCCTCTTCAACCCAATCAAAAAACACCTATAGAGGGTCATGAGATAGAAGATGTAGAAAGTTTTTTGTATGAACAGTATAATGAAAAAACTATAGCAGAATTGGAATCTATTAGAAAACAGAAGTCATCTACAATAGTTAAACGTCTTAAAAAATTAGAGAAAAGACTTGAGACACTTGAAGATGAGAATTTTTGGCAAGAAAAGGCACTAAAGTTAAAAAATGATGCTGAGATTGTTATTGCAAATTTGCACCTTATTAAGCCATATGAAAAGAGTATTGTCTTAAATGATTTTTATGGAAAAAGTATTGAGATTAATTTAAATTCTAATTTACCTACAGCTGCAATGGTCTCTAAATATATATTTAAGCAGGCAAAAAAAGCACGTCAACGTTCACACCATATACACCTTGAAAGAGAAAGTCTAGAGGAGAAAATTGCATTTTTACGCCATTTTGCCGATACTATAGAACGAGCAGCTAGTAAAGAGGAGTTAAATTTTCTTTCACCTACTTCTGTTAGACGTAAAGGAAGCACGACTCAGTTACCATATGAAGTCTTTTATATTGAAGGGCTTAAAGTCATGCTAGGACGTAGCAAGAAGAGTAATGAGGAGGTACTGCGTGCTGCAAGGGCGCAAGATATTTGGTTCCATCTTCAAAATATTGCATCTGCTCATGTTGTTGTAGTAAGTAATAAACAGCAGTTACCTCAAAGCGTAATTGAACGTGCAGCAAGGTTATGTGTAGACTTTAGTGTTACACAAAGTGGCACATATGCAGTCGATTATGTAAAACGTAGAGAGGTAAGACCCGAAAGTGGTTCAAAAGTGTTGTATAATAACTATAAGACTATTAATATTGATGTAACAAAATAATATGATTAACTAAGGCAAGATTATGGCAATAAGTCCCGTAGGTAATGCAATAATGGTAAATCAAAACACTCCAATAGTCGCCTCTGCACAAAATTTAGCACAAAATAGACTTGATTTGCAAAATGTAGCTGCTGGTGAAATTGTGAAAGATGAGCAAAAAAAAGTAGAAGAGACTCGACCTGCTGAGATGAGTTCTGCAATTAGTGCTGAAGAGGAGCGCAAACAGCAACAAGAGAAGAACAAAGAGAGAGATAAAGAGCATGATAATGAGCAAGATGAACAAAAAACTTCATCTGGAGAGGTTCATTTGCTAGATGTTAAAGCCTAACTATCGTATAATCACGCTATTTTAGTAACAAGGGCTTATATGTCTATTAATCCTTTATATGAACAGTACAAAGATCGTATTTTAACAGGAACAGCACTAGCGCTAGGTGCGTTAGTAATAGGTGCAATTGATAACTTTTTTCTTATATGGCTATTTTTAGGGGCACTTTTTATGATTGCTCTTTTTGAGGCTAACCGTCTATTTAAACTTCATAGTGGAGCAATTTATTATTATGGGCTAGCACTTTGGGTAACTGCTGCTTTTTATCCATCTGTTGAAGAGCTCTTTTTCATAGCTGCAATTGCTTACGCTGCTGTACTTGCATACTCTCAAAAACTAGATCAAAGACATTTTGCTCCACTTCTCTATCCAACTGTCGGGTTTCTATTTTTTCTAACTCTTTATAACGATTATGGAGTTGGCTCTTATATTTGGCTAATTGTTGTTGTTGCTAGTGCAGATATTGGCGCATTTGTTGTTGGAAAATCTATTGGAAAGACTCCATTTAGTAAAACATCTCCAAATAAAACTTTAGAGGGTGTTTTTGGTGGTATCGCAATTGCGACAATTCTTGGTGCTATAGTTGGTATACAATATAGTGATTTTTTCCCTGCACTTATAATATCGCTATTTACTGCTGTAAGTGCTGTATTTGGCGATCTTTTTGAGAGTTATTTAAAACGTCAAGCAGATGTAAAAGATAGTGGAAATATTTTCCCAGGTCATGGTGGTGTACTTGATAGGCTCGATGGTTACCTATTTGGTGCTGTTGTTATGACTCTACTTATGAGAAGCATTAACTAGTGGTAATTTTAGGCTCTACAGGTTCAATTGGTGTTAATACTCTAAATATTGCACGCGACTATAACTTAGAGGTTGAAGTCTTAGCAGCTGGAAGAAATATTAACCTCCTAAATGAGCAAATTAAAGAGTTTAAGCCAAAAACTGTTGTAGTAGCCGCAAAAGAGGATGTTCCAAAAGTCAATCATTCAAATGTTTACTATGGCGAAAATGCACTTGAAAATGTCGTACTTGAATCAAATAGTGATTTAGTAGTTAATGCTCTTGTGGGGTTTTTAGGACTTCGACCTACGCTAGCCACACTAAAATCTGGTAAAAAACTAGCTCTAGCAAACAAGGAATCTCTTGTTGTAGGTGGTGCATTTTTAGATAGTTCTAACATAATTCCAATAGATAGCGAACATTTTGGACTCTGGTATTTAAAACAAAGTAAATCAATAGAGAAGATGCTTATCACAGCAAGCGGTGGGGCATTTAGAGATTGGTCACTTGAGAAAATGAAAAATGCAACACTAGAAGATGCACTAAAACACCCAAATTGGTCAATGGGTCAAAAGATTACAATAGATAGTGCAACAATGATGAATAAACTTTTTGAACTACTTGAAGCACGCTGGCTCTTTAAAGATGTTAAAAGTTTCGATGCCATAATTGAACCAAAGTCTATTATTCATGCACTAATTGATTTTACTGATGGAAGTACAACAGCCCATCTAGCTCACGCAGATATGAGACTTCCAATAGCCTATGCGCTACTTGGAAAAGTTGACAAACCCATATTAAGAAGTGTAGATTTAGTCAAAATTGGTAGTTTTGAGTTTAGAGAGATAGAAAAAGAGCGTTACCCAATTTGGGAATTAAAAGATGCGTTAATGAAAAGTCCAGAGCTTGGAGTTATTGCAAATGCAGCAAATGAAGCAGCCATAGAGCAATTTGAAGATGGTAAAGTTTGCTTTAATGATATATCTCGACTTATTATTAAAAGTTTTGAACATTTTTCTAATATAAAAGTAGAGAGTATGGAGCATATATTTGAGATAGATACAGAGGTACGGCAATACGCCAAAACATTATGAAAAAAGTAATGCTATTTCATAGGAGTGAAATTTAAGTGATTGCAAATAGCAATAAGCATAAAAATTATGAACTATTAAATTTAATAGGATATGGCTTATCAAAATTTAATGACAGCTTTATAAAAGAGTTCGGATTTACAACTAAAACAGACTTTTACAATTTTTGTGTTAAAAATGGTATAGCAAAAACAACTGGAACAGTTAAAAATAGAATGGATTTATTTGATCATTTTTTTCCTAATAATGGAAGAAAAGGTTGGTGGCAGAAAGGTGATACATATATACATAGAAAAATATTGATTGATAATTTATTTGGCGATGAACATGTAAATGAATATGTAAATATTGTAAAATTACAGATGAAAAGTACTTTTGATATTAAAAATATTGAGAGCAAAATAAAACCTATTACAAAATCAAGATTTAAAAAGTTGCAAGAAACAGGCTTAGAGGCTGAACTGTTTTTTATAAATAACTATAATTCGATTGAATTATTCAAAAATGCAACTATAGAGGATGCTAGATTGCTTGGCGATGGTTATGACTTTCAAGTAACTGCTAATGATAAGTCATTCTTAGCAGAGGTAAAAGGGATAAGAGAAGAAAAAGGAAAATTTAGATTAACACAAAATGAATACAATAAAGCAATAGATTATAAAAATGATTACATTATAACTTTAGTCTTAAATCTAAATAACAGACCAAAATTCCTCCTAATTGAAGACCCTGTAAAAAATTTAAAGTTTGAAGAGAAAACAGTATTTTCTAAAGAAACAAAAGAATACCACTTAATGGATGCTATATGTTAAAGCATACAAGAAGTCTATAATGAAAAAAGTAATGTTGCTTCATGGTTGGAATGGAAGTGATTTACCACATTGGCAGGCATGGCTTGCTCAGGAGCTTGTTGTACGAAATATAGCTGTATCTTTTGTACAATTTAGTGATAAAGATTTTCCAGATAAAGATACTTGGGTTAAAGAGGCAAATGAGGCGATAGATAGCTTTAATCCTGATACTATAATTTGTCACTCACTAGGAACCATTCTTTGGCTTCATTTATGTAATGCAGGTATTAATGAAATAAAAAATTTGCTTCTTGTGGCACCTACTAGAGATCTAAGTAGTTATGAAGAGCTAAAAACATTTTTTCCAGTGATGATTCCAATATCATTGAAGGCTAAGAACTCATTAATGATTACCTCAGATAATGATCCATATTTAACCTCACAAGAGGCTATTGAGCTACAAAAACAGCTTCAAATTGAACATATTGAACTGCATAACGCTGGACATATAAATGAAGACAGTGGATATGGAAAGTGGGATTGGGTATTAGAATGGACAATAAAACTATGATATTAAGTATTGAGAGTAGCTGTGATGATAGCTCCATTGCTGTCACACGTATGGATGATGCAAAAGTTATATTTCATAAAAAAATCTCACAAGAGCAAGAGCATGCAAAGTATGGTGGTGTAGTTCCAGAACTTGCTAGTAGACTTCACGCTAAAGAACTTCCACGCATCTTAGAAGCCACTAAAGAGTACTTAAGTGAGGTTAAAGCGATAGCCGTTACAAATGAGCCTGGCTTAAGTGTTACACTCCTTGAAGGAGTTGCTATGGCTAAAGCGCTTAGTATAGCGTTAAAAATCCCTATTATTGGAATCCATCATTTAAAAGCACATATCTACTCTCTTTTTATTGATGGTATTGTAGAATTTCCTCAAACTGTTTTACTCGTTTCTGGTGGACACACACAAATTATAGAGGCAAAAAGCCATACAGATATGGAGGTAATTGCAACTTCTATTGATGATAGCTTTGGTGAGAGCTTTGATAAAGTAGCAAAGATGATGGGACTTGGTTATCCAGGTGGACCTATCATTGAGGAGTTAGCAAGAAGTGGTGATGAGAATCGTTTTGCTTTTCCTATTCCACTACTTCATAGCAATAGGTTGGCATTTAGCTATTCAGGTCTTAAAAATGCTGTACGTCTTGAGATTGAAAAACTAGGTGATTTAACTGAGCAAGACAAATCTGATATTGCAGCATCTTTTCAAAAGGCAGCAACAGAGCATCTTCTTCATAAAACTCGCTACTATTTTAGAAAAAAGTCACCAAAAAGTGTTGCAATTGTTGGTGGAGCTAGTGCAAATTTGTATCTTCGTAAGCGTTTAGAAACATTGTGTAGCACTTTTAATGCGCCACTTTTGGTTGCAGAACTAAAATACTGTTCTGACAATGCTGCGATGGTAGGGCGTTGCGCGTTAGAATCGTATAAGAATAACGAATTTATCTCTATAAATAATCTTTTGGTACACCCAAAAAGCAGTAAAATCAATTAAGACTATTTTTATCCTATTTAATGTACAATTTTTCGAATCAACAATAAGGAGTCATAAAAAATGGCAACTACGAAACTAAAAGGTAACGACGTACAACTTGGCGGAACAACTTTAAATGTTGGAGATAAAGCTCCTTCTGTAACTGTTGTTGCAACTGATCTTTCAGAAAAAACAATTGGTGGTGCAAATGGTAAAACACAACTTATTATCGCTGTTCCTTCATTAGATACTGAAGTATGCGCAACTGAAACGCGTACATTTAACTCAAAAGCTGCAGAGCTTAGTGGTGTTGATGTAACTGTTGTATCTATGGATTTACCATTCGCTTCTAAGCGTTTTTGTTCAACTGAAGGAATTGACTTAACTGTTGCTTCTGATTACCGTAGCAAAGATTTCATGAATGCTTATGGAACATTAATCGCTGAGGGTCCTCTTGCTGGCGTATCTGCGCGTGCAATTTTTGTAGTTGATTCAAATGGTGCTATTACTTATAAAGAGTTAGTTCCAGAAATTACAGCTGAACCAGATTATGATTCTGCACTTGCTGCATTAAAATAATATAAACGACAGACTTCCCAATCTGTCGAATTCTCCTTCTCAAAATATTACTATTTCCAGACATAAGTAGGCGTAAATTTACGCCTACTTTATTTAAAGTTATTATCTAAAAATCATCAAAACTTAAACTTCCTTTTGAGTAGTTTGTAACTGTACCCTCAAAGAAATTAGTTTTTTGGTCATTGAATTTAGAAAAGTTATCTACCCATTTTATAGGGTTATCTACATTATAAAGTTTTTCCATTCCGACACTACGTAAACGCTCATCTGCTAAAAATTGAATGTATTGAACAATAATATCGTCCGTAAGACCTAAGATTTGACCTTGAGTAATATATCGTCCCCAATCACATTCTAGCTTTACAGCCTCTCTAAACATGTCGTAAACCTCTTCGTATAGCTCTTCAGTGAATAGTTCAGGGCTCTCTTTTTTAAGTGTATTGATAATATTTTGAAACATTAAAAGGTGAGTTACTTCATCGCGCTGAATAAATCTAATCATCTGCGCACTTCCAAGCATTTTACCTGAACGTGCCAACGTGTAGATATAAGCAAATCCACTATAGAAGTAGATTCCCTCTAAAATTTGATTAGCAAAAAATGCTTTTAGAAGATTATGATTACTTGGATTTGCTGAGAACTCTTTGTATACAGAGGCTATTGCATCATTTTTATTTTTTAACATCATATCTGTTCGCCAAAGATCATAAATCTCTTCACTATTTTGAGAGATACTATCAACCATTACGGCGTAACTTTGCGAATGAAGAGCCTCTTCAAAGCTTTGACGTACTAAAATCAAATTTATTTCAGGTGAGGTGATATATGGATTAATGTTATCTATAATATTATTTGTTTGAAGGCTATCCATGAATATTAGTTGAGAGAGAGCCTTATCGTAAGATTTTTTCTCCTCATCTGTTAGAATCCTATAATCTCTAGCATCTGTTGTCATATCAACTTCTTTAGGGAACCATGTATTATTTAACATCATCTCCCAAAGGTTGTAAGCCCACTGGAACTTGATTCTATTTAATTCAAAAATACCAGTAGGATTACCACCAAATATTTGGCGTTCGCCAACTGTTTCAGTAGAATCGGGGTTATATATTTCTTTTCTTTGCATGTCGGTTATTATACTCCGATTTGATTTAAAATTTGTCAATTTTATCTTTTTCGTAACACCAATATATTAAAAGATTATTTACTAAATTGTAACATCTCTTTTATCTTATCTTTTGCCTGAGGCGCACTAATATAATAGCCTTGCGCAAAGTCAATACCAATATCATTTACAATATCTAAAATCTCTTCTTGGGCTACATATTCAGCTATAGTCTTTGCTTTTGTTAAGTGTGCAAAGTCAGAAATGGTTCGAGAGATTAGTTGGCTATTTTTATTTGTAGCAATATCTTTAATAAATTGTCCATCTATTTTAATATAGTCAGGATTCATCATAAGTAGATGTGCAAAATTAGAGTTTCCAGTGCCAAAATCATCTATAGCAATTTTAAAACCAATCTCTTGAAGCTCCTCTATGAACTCAGATGCAATATCTTCATCAGAGACGTTGCCAGTCTCTAAGATTTCAAAAATAATATGTGAAGGATCTATTTTATATTTTTCTAACTGTTTAGCAATAAATGGCATAATCTCAGCATGCTCAAAATCCTCAAATGACGTATTTATAGAAAATTCAACCTCAGGGTACTCAGATGCTACTCTAAAGACTTGCTCTATCATAGTTCTAGTTATTTCATGGAGCTTTCCAATCTGTTTTGCAGCTTCAAGAAAGAAAAATGGACTAATGACTTTATCGTTATCTATCATCCTTACAAGTGACTCAAATTTGTATATTTTATTTTTTGAAATGTCATAAATTGGCTGAAAATAGGCGATAAGTCTATCTTCTTCAAGGGCATCTTTGACTTTTCTCCCCCACTCTAAGTTCTTTCTGTAATCAGTTTTATTGATTAGTGTATCATCAAATAGAACAAATCCTCCACGATGATGAGCTTTTGCTTGACTTAGTGCAATATCTGCACGCGCTAAAAGAGTCAGCTCGCTTTTATCATCACTTGATGAAAATGCAACACCAGCAGAAGCACTTAATGCAATATCAATACCAGTATAATCTATTTTAGTTTTAGAAATCTCTAATAGAAGGTTCTCTAGCTGTGAGGCATTTTCAGTAGGCTCTCCCGCACCAGTTGCTAGTACAGCAAAGTCACTACTTCCAATTCTATAGAGTCTATTTCCCTCAATTTTGCATGAACTTAGGCTTTTAGCAATCATCTGTAGAGCTTTATCTCCAGCATCTGCTCCATATATTGTATTAATCGATTTAAGGCTTCCAAGATTTAGTATCATAAGAGTTTGAGCTAACTCTGGTTTTATGTCCATTAATAGCTTACGCCTATTGTAAAGGTTGGTTACATCATCTTTAATTAACATCTGAATTAATTTCTTATGGGTATTTAGTAGATTGTTATTTAGAGTACTTATTTCAGATATTTTGGTACTTTCAAGTTCCAAGTCGATGCTACGACCAATTTTTTTAGAAAATTCAACCATCTTTTCAACAGGTTCTGAAATTGAAGATGCAATACTTTTTACTTTTCTAATTATAAATAGAATAAAGACAATATAAAATAGTAGAATAGATATAATAATTGCATATCCAATCTGTTTTGCTTTTTCATAGATTGCATTAACATCTGCGTTAATGTCTGACTTTTTTGCTAAAAACAGTAGTCGTAAATTTGTACCATCTATATGTTTTTCATAAACTGCATTACTCTTTTTATACTCATCGCTAGGAGTGAACTTTTCAAGTGATTTAAATACTTGATTAATAAACATCCAATAAAATGTATGTGAACCGCTTTCATTCGCTAATCTTTCATCATCTGAAGATATAAGTAGGTTGTTTTGGGAATCTACTAAAGAGATATATCCATTAAATGGAAGTTTTACATTCTGCAAAATATTAGCACTATCTTTAATGCTTAAGGTTAAGCCAATTACTCCAATAAATCTCTCTTTTACATAGATTGGTGCTAAAAATGTTCCAAGCTGACCAAATGTTATAGCCCATGGTTCATTATAGAGTGGGATAAAACGGCTTGTTTTATCTGGATTATGTTCAGCATCTGCTTCGTAATAAAAGCGTTGTGTTGTAACATCTAGGGTAGGAGAAAGCTCATTTACTGTGTCTACATATGGAAAAAATAGAGAATACCTACTATCTATATTAATCCAAGATGAGTAGATTAAATCTTTATTGTTTTTAACAACTTGCTCAACAGTTGGGACTAAAAGTGATAGATGTTGCATAGTCTCATAATCTTGATCAGATAATTTTTTAATATTTGTAGTGTATATTGAACTTAAATTTTCACCTACACTATTTTGATAGAAGCCTTCTTTAAAAAATAGGTTTAAGTCAGGATTTTTGTAACGATTTGGGTTAGTAAATATCTCTTGTGCTTGTGAGCGAATTTGCTCAATGTTATTTTTAGATTGTGAAAATATAAAACTAAGTCTTGCACTAACTTGCTGTGCAATCTCATTGAAGGTACTTTGAGCTAGATTTGTTAAGACCTCTTTATTTTGTCTTGCTTGGTAGGTGCTAATTGCAAATAGTGACGCAATTAGCATAAGTTCGATAATAATTACAGGTATAAGAGTAGAACGTAAAAATTTACGTAAAAGAGTACTCTTTAAAGTTGTCATAATTTACCTTTAACACTATATTTGTACTTTACCACTACCTTTAGTTAGGTGACCAATTATATATCCATCAGTCTCTTGAGTGATTATCTTAGCATTTTCAGCAGTTGCTACCCAGACCATCCCGACACCCATATTAAAAGTACGCATCATCTCACTCTCTTCAACATGTTGTGCGATTAAATCAAAAATAGGCAATGTTTTAATAGCAGCTTTATCTACAATAGCATCAAATCTTCCATCAAGGACACGTGGAAGATTTTCAACAATACCACCACCTGTAATGTGAGCTAATGCGTTAACTCTACTTTTATGCTCTTTAAACTCTTTTACATATATTCGTGTAGGTTCAAGTAGGACATCAATAAGTTTTTTACCATTAAAGTCATCATCAAAATTCATACCCAACTTATCAAATAGAAGTGCTCTTACAAGTGAATATCCATTTGAGTGAATCCCACTACTTGGCATTGCAATTAAAACATCACCATCTTGAATATGAGAAGATCTGTCAATATCTGCACGCTCAGCCACTCCAACACTAAAGCCAGCTAAGTCAAAGTCACCCTCTTTATACATTCCAGGCATTTCAGCAGTCTCTCCACCAATTAGTACACATTCACTGCGTCTACAGCCCTCTGCTATACCACTAACTACCTGTTCTGCTGCATTTACATCTAGCTTGGCAGTTGCGTAATAGTCTAAGAAGAATGATGGTAGTCCAAAGTTACAGATAAGATCATTTACGCACATAGCAACTAAATCTATTCCAACACTATCAAACCTATTTGAATCAATTGCAAGTTTAAGCTTTGTACCAACACCATCAGTAGCAGATAGTAAAACAGGCTCTTTGTAACCAGTTGGAAGTGCCCACGCACCAGCAAATGAACCTATCCCACCAATAACGTTAGAATCAAAAGTTGATTTTACATGTGGTTTAATTCTCTCTATAAAAGAGTTCCCCGCGTCAATATCAACTCCAGCATCTTTGTAGCTTATTGTACTCATTCTTGTTCCTCACACGATGGTGTAAATTTTTTAAGAATCCAGAGTGCTGGACAGATGCCAAAAAGTCCCCATGCTAAAATCATAGCTATAACAAACCCCTGTATGATAGTTGCTAAAAATATGTATGAGTTAAGAAATAGAAAAAGCGCAATTGCTAATACTGTTGCCATTAGAAATTTTTGAATACGTTCAGCGCACATTTGTGATCCTTAAATTTTTTATGCGATTCTAGCATAAACATGATACAATCGCGCCAAAAATAGAGCGAGGGCTAATTATATGTGGTTAACACAAGAAAATGGACAAAATTACAAACACTCGTTTCAGACAGCTCAGGCGCTGTATGAGGGGAAAACTTCAGGTCATAGTGTTGCTGTTTATGAAACAGATACTTTAGGAAAAACATTTGTAGTAGATGAAAATATCTGCTTTAGTGAGCTTGATGCATTTGCAGTAGCTGAAATGGCTATACATGTTCCAATGTGCTCACATAAAAATCCTTTAGATGTTGCGTTACTCTCTGTAACTGCTCCATTAGCTTATGAAATGTTGAAATATAACAATATAAGCACTACATGGGTTGAAGAAGATAGTGAACTATTAGATGTACAAAAAAAGAATTTCGAACTTTATGAAGAGGTTTTTAGTGCGTTGGAACAAAAGAAGAGTAGTTCAATTGAGTATTTAAGATCTGTAACTGATGAGAGCTTAGATGTTGTAGTTAGTCAAAGTAAAGTAGATAGTGACTTTGGTGCATTTGTAGCTCATGTTGGTAGAAGTCTGCGAAAAGATGGTCTGGCAGTATTCGAACTTGAGAGTAATATGATGGATATAGATGTTTTAAAAGAGCCAATGCAAGAGATTGGGAAAAGCTTTAAAATAGTAATGCCATTTAAAGTTGTGGCACCAAGTGCTATTGGTGGAGTTAAGACATTTGTATTAGCAAGTAAAGAGTACCATCCAACAGCAGATTTTATCTTACAACGTGCAGATTTAATTGATGGTCTTAAGTTTTATAACTGTGATGTACATCCTGCTGCATTTGCAATGCCAAATTATGTTAGAAATGAGTTAAGAGGGATAGCTAAGAATTAATGTTTGATTACGCGGTTGCTCTAACTGGATCAATATCCACAGGAAAAAGTACAGTTGCCAGTCTTCTAAAGTTGCATGGTCTTCAAGCAATTGATGCTGATGCCGTGGCGCATGAGCAATTGCGTGAAAATAGTGCTGAGGTGGTTAAGCTCTTTGGCACTGAGTACTTAGATGGCAAAGATATAGATAGAAAAAAGCTTGGTGGATTGATTTTTTCTGACAAAGTTGCCAAAAAAGCTCTTGAAGAGCTTCTTCATCCAAAGATTAGAGACGTAATTTTACAAAGAAGCGAGCGTTTTGAAAAGTTAAAATTTCCATACCTAATTGATATTCCACTTTTTTTTGAAACTTCTGCATATAAGATAGATCATGTTGCAGTAGTTTACGCATCTAGAGAAATTCAGCTAGAACGGATAATAAAACGTGATAAAATGACCAAAGTAGAGGCTGAACTTCGTATTGATGCCCAGATGGATATTGAGCTAAAAAAGCAAAAGGCCGATTGGGTTATAGATAATTGTGGGGATTTGGTACATCTGCAAGATGAGTGTGAAAAGTTCGTGCAAAAAGTAAGAGCCTCTTTTGGGGTTTAGGATGAATACTGAGTTTATTATAGATTTAAGAATGTCAGAAAATTTCTAACACTTTTTAAGTATTATAGTTTTAATTAATTTAAAAACTTCGGAGTAATGAATAAAGTATCCTGTCCCCTTTATATTTATCTAAACTAGTTGTATCTTTAGTTCTTTGCCCATGATATGAGCAAACGCTTGAAGAGTAGAGAGTCTTATATCTTGTGCATGATTTTCAATTCTTGAAATTGCAGACTTTTTAGTGTGCATTGCGGTTGCAATTTCTTCTTGTGTTAAACCAGTCTCTTTTCTAGCTTGTTTTAGCATTTCACCAATTTTAAACTCTTGATAGCCACCTTCAAAGTTTTCTGCAAACTCTGAATCACTCTTTTTTCTTTTATTAATATATTGCTTTAAATCACTCATATTATTCTCCTCTAGATAGATACTCATTTTTTCTTTGTTGAGCTAAGTTGATTTCAGATTTTGGAACTTTTTGGTCTTTTTTCTTGAATCCATTTGTCAAAATTACAAATGTATCTTTGTATTCAAAACCTAAAAGTCTAAAATTGTTTTTACCAATTTGCGTCCTAACTTCTATAATCCCATTGCTATTGACAAGTTTTTTGTAAAACTTTGTAGAAATAGTTTCCATCTCTTCAATCAACGTCAAAACCCATGTAATTTTTTGAGCTTCTTTTGAGGATAGTGAATCAAGAAAATCCTCAATAGGACTTTTCCCTGAAAATGTTTTATAGAATTTAATTTCTTTCATAAATAGATGTTAACATAAATGTGAACTTTTGTCAAGTGTGTTATTTTGGAGATAACGGTTGTCGTGAGCGATAATTTTCCCGTAGAGTAAATTATTGGTCTCCTCGTATTTATTAGTATCTAGTCTTTTAAAAGCTTTTGCAGTAATAACTCTTCAACATTTTGTCTTGAATCCAAAATTGCCATTATATATACAGTATCATTTCCAACTTTATATATAATTCTCCAAGGCGGAGCAATAACTTCCCTATATAAAGCAATTCCTTCTTTTTGAAGTTCAGGAACAACTCTTCCTTTTAAAGTAAAAAAGTTATTTGAATTGGATTTTTTTCTTATTTTTTGATATATATCATTTGCAATGCTAGGACTATCTTTCTTTATATAGACAACAATATTTAAAAGAGCATCTTTTGCGTTTGTAGTCCATTTTAATTTATAGGTCTCACTCATTTTTTAAGTAGTTCTTCTACAGAGTCAAATACATCTTCTTCGCTATGTATATTTCCATTTTTAATATCTTCTTCTGCAAAAGAGAGTAATTTTAAAAGAGAAATAGCATTTCTCATATCCTCATAGCTTTTTGGGTCTTGGATGACTGCTTTTGCCTCACCGTTTTGTGTGATAATCATAGGTCTATGAGTTTCATTAATATGTTTAAGTACATCAGCTGCTCTATTTTTTAAGTAAGTAACTGGTTTTATATCATTTACAATTTGCATAATAAACTCCTTCGGTCTTTAAATGGTACCATATTAAGACTGAAGTTTGATACTAACAGGGGCGCGGGCGCTTAATCCGCTCATATTTGTTATGTTCTTAACTTGCTCAACCATTTTTTAATTTTTAGAGCTTTTTCAAAATGCTCTAACTCATGTGTTAAAAATAAAGTAGCCTGTCTCCTTTATTCTTGATTTATACTCACGTTGTTGCTGAAACGAATAAAGATAAACTCATTAGTCCCTTGGATATGTAAGGTTTTGTAACTATATAATATACACAAGGATAATAAAACATGATAAAATGCTAGGAATAAATATGTTTTTGGAGTTTGAATGTACGTATCTAAATATAGTGCAAGCGGGAATGATTTTGTAATTTTTCACACTTTTGTTAAAAAAGATAGAAGTGATTTAGCAAAAGAGTTATGTAATCGTTTTGAGGGTGTTGGAGCAGATGGGTTAATCGTTTTACTTCCTCATAGTGAGCATGACTTTGAGTGGCAGTTTTATAACGCAGATGGCTCTGTTGCTATGATGTGTGGTAATGGTAGTCGCGCGGCTGCTCATTATGCTTTTGAAAATGGTATTGCCTTATCTTCTATGAAGTTTTTAACAGGTGCTGGAGTTATTGGTGCGCTGGTTGATGGGAATATGGTACAAAGTGATTTAACTCCACCTGTTATTCATGAAAAAGATATTGATGCGTTTTCTAAAAATTGGTGGTTGATTGATACAGGTGTTCCTCATTTAGTTACTTTCTTAGATGATATTAATGATTTTAATCTAGCTGAGGCAAGAGAACTTCGAGATAGATACAACGCAAATGTAAATATTGCAACTATTAAAGATGGAAAAATTTATGTTCGTACCTATGAGCGTGGTGTAGAAGATGAGACACAAGCTTGTGGTACTGGAATGGCAGCTGCGTTTTATAGAGCAGTAGAAGAGAGTTTATGTCCAAATAGTATGGAGGTTATTCCAACTAGTGGCGAGACACTATATTTGGGTATGTCTATGCAGACAATTACATTTAAAGGTAGTGTTCGTAAAACTTTTGAGACAATTGTTAGCTAATGAAACTCTTTATTTCTCTACTCTTACCATTAGCTCTTTTAGCAGGTGAGAAAAACTTTCCTGCTTGGTATTATGAGATTACAACATCCAAAGAGAAAAAGTCTGCTTTTTTTAAGATATTAGTACCAATTGTAAAAGAGAGTCAAGAGCGGATAAGGCAAGAGCGCTCTTTTGTTAAAATTTTTTTTAACGATTTAAAAGATGAAACTCCAAAAAGTGTAGATTTAGAAAAAATTGCTAAATTAGCAAAACGTTACCGTATAAAAAATATTTACGACAAAGAGAGCTTTTTAAAAAGAGTTTGCGCTATTCCTACATCACTTGTATTAGCACAAGCAGCTATGGAGAGTGGTTGGGGTGGCAGTAGATTCGTAAAAGAGGCAAATAATATTTTTGGTCACTGGACATATGGAGAAAAGGGGTTGGTTCCTGCCAAAAGAGGCGATGGTAAAACTCATAAAATTAGGATTTTTGATTCATTAGAGGAGTCTGTAGTTGCATATATGCTTAATCTTAATAGGCATAGTGCATATAAAGAGTTTAGAGATTTACGTTATCTATCTATAAAATCAAAAAATCATTTTGGTGGCCTTGAGGCAGCGGGTACCATGACTAACTACTCTGCAATTGGCGCAGATTATAATACTCAGCTAAAAAGTATCATTAGTCAAAACAATCTATTGGGTTATGATGAAGATCATAGGGGTCACTACAGAGACTTCCTTCTATCAAATAGTAATGCAAAATAGGCACTTAGAGCTATTAGTGCACTAAATAGATAGAGATAATCTTTGTCAAAATCATACACAATTCCAGAGCTAATTGAACCTATCATCCCACCAAGTCCGTATGTTATGCCTAAAAAGAACTGTTGCGCTAGCTTTTTTGCTTTATATATACTAAATAGGTAGCTAATAGCTGCACTATGATAGAGTGCGAAACTAAAGGCGTGAAGGCTTTGAGAGAAGTATAAAATAGGTAGATTTTCAGGGAATAGATAGAGTAAAAACCATCTAAAAGCTGTTAAAATTGTACTTATTTCAATTAGTCTAACAAGAGATTTTTTTAGCAATGTGCCTTGAAAATAGAACATTACAATTTCAAAGATAACACCAACAGTCCAAAGGTAACTAACTGTTTGAAGTGAAATTCCATGTGCAGTCTCATAGTTTGTAAAGAAGTTGTAAAAACCACCAAAGCTAACTTGCATTAAAAATAGGCTTATCCATAAGAGAGCGTGTGAACGCATTGAGAAGCTATCTGCACTCTCAACGGCTCTGCTTGTATGGTGATGAGCATCAAGTTTAACTACCATATAGGCAAAAGCTACAGTAAGTGCTGTTGTTGAAAACAAAAAATGGATTGCATTAAATGGATCATCTAAAAAGTTGGCTAGCACTAATGCTACGATGATAAAACCGATGGATCCAAAAAGTCTAATTTTTCCATAACGCTCTTTGGCTATAACTTCAAGTGCAATAACCTCTACATATGGAAGTGTGAGGCTCAAACCTATGCCCATCATTAAGTTCGCGATAAATAGAAGCCAAAAGTAGGGTGCTGCAATGTAGAAAAATGCAGATGATACTAAAAGTAGTAAAAGTGCTCTATTATAGACCTCTTGAGTTAATGAGAACCATCTTAGAAAGAAAAAAGGTGTTAAAAAACGCATAAGTGGTGCTGCTGAGAAGATTATCCCAATTTCTAGTGGTGAGTACTCTAAAAGCTGTAAAACTTTTGGCATGTAGATGACGTATACGCCAATTATTGCAAAGTAGGAGAAGTAAAAAAGAGCAATTAATGTCTGCACTACTACTCTTTAGGTATACGAATAACCGTTGTTGCGCTTAGTAAATCGTGAAGCATCTTCTTATCTTTACGAAAGATTCCTATAAAAAAGCCAATTATACTAATCATTGATAAAAAATAGAGTGCAAATCTAAGAGTAAGTTTTATATATGAAGCTTTTTCAAAAGTTGAAGAATCTACAACTTTTAAAAAAGCTGCTTTTTTTCCAGGTGTTTGACCAAATTTATGCCACATAATTATGTGAATTAGTGCTAAAAGAGTTATCTGAAATACCCCAGCCTCTGGAGAGGCTTGAGGGTTTTGCAGAGCAGTCTGACCAAAGATAAGCCCAACTAAAACTCCAGAGGGCAGTACAATTAAAAACGTGTCTGTAAGGATTGCAAGTAGGCGCAACCAAAAGCCAGCGTAATGAATTGTTCTGTTTGTCACTTAAAAAACGACTTTGCTATTTTGCCAAGTATTGCATTTGTGACAGTTGCTTTAATATCAGTTTTAGCAAGAGGTTTTTTCATAGCTTCTTCGCTTATGTTCTGCTCTTTTTGCTTTCTATCAACCTCTTCTTTTTCGGTTACTTTTTTAATTAGCTCTTCTGCTTTAGCTAAGGCTCTTTTCATCTCATCAAAAACTAAAACAACAGCCATTCTTCGACCAATATGGCTTTGTGGCTTGCCAAATACTCTTACATAGCTATTAGCTGAAAACACTTCAGGCTCAACAACAATTTCAGGAGCTGAGCTTTCACAGCATGATTTGTACGCAGCACTTGCGCCATCGCCATATTGAGTAAAGTCTAGTGGGAGTCCAAGTACAGCGCGAACATGAAGTGCAAATTCACTTTGACTTTGAGTAATGAGTGTAACAAGTCCAGTATCGTGAGGTCTTGGGCTTACTTCACTAAAGTATACATTATCACCTTTTATGAAAAATTCAACGCCAAAAAGTCCACGTCCACCAAGTCCATCAGTTACAGTTTTTGCCATGACTTCAGCACGCCTTTTAGCCTTTTCGCTCATCTGCATCGGTTGCCAGCTAAAAATGTAATCACCATTTTTTTGGATATGTCCAATTGGCTCGCAAAAGACTGTCTGTTCTTCTGTTCTAGCTGTTAAAAGTGTTATCTCATAATCGAAATGAATAAACTCTTCAACAATTAACTCACTAGCATCTCCACGTGCCTCTTTAGCAATTTTCCAAGATTCAGTAAGTCCCTCTGCGCTAGTAGCAATTGATTGACCATGACCTGAAGAGCTCATAACAGGTTTTATAACACATGGGAAACCGATTACAGATGCCGCATCTTTTAGCTCTTCAAAGTTAGTTACAAAACGGTACTTACTAGTTTTTAGCTTTAGCTCTTCTGCTGCAAAGACGCGGATATTTTTACGGTTCATAGTTTTATTTACAGCTTCTGCGTTAGGAATAACATTAAAACCCTCAGCTTCAGCTTCAAATAGCGCTTCAATGCTAATAGCTTCAATCTCAGGCAGAATATAGTCAGGTTTTTCAATTCTAATAACCTCTAAGACAGCCTCTTTGCTTTTCATATCAATAACATGAGCTCTGTTACTTACAAGATGAGCTGGTGCATTTGCATATTTGTCAACTGCAATTACTTCAAGACCTAGTCTTTGAGCCTCTATAGCTACCTCTTTACCAAGTTCGCCACTGCCTAATAACATTATCTTTTTTGAATTGCTTTTTAATGGAGCAGGAAAGTTCATTTTGATTTCCTTAGAATAAAATAGGGGAAGTTTGGGGCGCGAAGCCCCGTTGTGTCATTTATATTACAGACGCGCTTCGTAGCGTTTCATCATATAAAGACGTTTAAGAATTTTCTTACGAGCGTTAATTTTATCTTTTTTACGAATTTCTGTAGCAGTTTCATGGAAACGTCTAGCACGTGCTTCAGTTACGATCAAGTTACGGTCAACTTGTTTTTTAAAACGTCTGTAAGCAGCGTCAAAATTCTCATCGCTTCTAAGTTGAATTCCAGGCATTAGGTCATCACCCACTTTCTTTTAAAATTAGGGGCGAATTGTACCTAATTTTTAATATAAATCAGTATAATTGTGTAAATTTAGTATTAGACTTCTTTTAAAAGGTTCTTTTAATATGATATTATCAGCGTTAAGCCGTACACATTATGCAAATTATGCACACTTAGGTGTAGTGACAGTAGCTATGATTACTTTGACGGTTTTACATGGTTTTAATATTGTTTCATTTTTGTTTAATTTAGCAAACTTTGCAATTGCAATATACGCTTATACACAGATTAAAAAGACTAGGCACAGTGTTTTAGCAGCATCTAAAAACATGGTTGATGCAATTGGTGGTAATTTTGAATGTCTTAGTAATGGAAAAGGTGCTGGCGGTGAATTAGATGAGCTTAATGATAACATCTCATCATTTATGAATCAAACTAACTACTTAACATCTGAAATAATTGGTGCGATGCATGTTGTTACTTCTCATAGTGAATCAAGACGTATAGAGACTGAGGGTTTAAATGCTGAGTTTGTGAAGATTGCAGAGCTTGTGAATAACTCTTTTGAAATGATAGAGCATGAGTTTGCATTAGAACAAAAACAGCACTTTGCTTCAAAGGTAAATAAAACTGGAAAAAGTATTGCTCAAAACTTTGTTTTGGTGCAAGAGCAGATGGCTACAAGCATAGAAGAGCTTACTGGGTTATCAGAAGAGTCAAAACAGACTGCACGTCTTTCAGATGAGAGTGTTGTTCTTGTTGAATCAATGTCAACTAATTTAAGTGGATTGGTTGAACATATTGGACATAATGGACAATCTGTTGATGCACTAGCTGAGCGTACTAATGAGATTGGCGCGGTTGTTGATTTAATTAAAGAGATTGCTGAACAGACTAACTTGCTTGCGCTTAATGCTGCAATTGAGGCAGCACGCGCGGGTGAGCATGGACGTGGATTTGCTGTTGTTGCTGATGAGGTAAGAAAGCTTGCTGAGAAAACTCAAAAAGCTACACAAGAGATTGGAATCTCTGTAAGCACACTTCAACAAGAGAGTACAGAGATTCAGACTAGTTCTGAGAAGATGCATGAATTGGCACAAGAGAGTTCAGGGCATTTAGATGAGTTTAATGAGCGACTTGAGCAGTTTAATATTAATGCAAACTCTGTTCGTCATGCTGCTGAGCAGATGAGAAATAGAATGTTTGTAACCCTTGTTAAGATTGACCATATGGTCTATAAAGCAAATGCTAGATCTACAATAATTGATGAGAAGGTTGATTCAAAATTTGTAGATCACCACGCATGTCGTTTAGGAAAATGGTATGACGCTGATGGTAAAGAGCTATTTGGAGATACTCAAGGCTATAAAGATGCAGCTACTCCACATCAAACTGTACATGCTTCGTTTGGTAAATCTTTAGAACTTATAAGAAGTAATGAGGGACTAGTTGGACATAAAGATGAAATTATTGATTCATTTGAGGCTATGGAGATAGCAAGTGATGAACTATTTGTTGCGATGGATTCTATGCTTGAGGAAAAAGGTCATAAGTAGGCGTGATTGAAAATGCCTCGATTGAGCAACTAAAAGCTCACCTAGACGTAGTTGATGTAGTAGGTAACTATGTTGAACTTAAAAAAAGCGGAACTAACTTTAAGGGGTTGTGTCCGTTTCATGATGAAAAAAGTCCATCTTTTATGGTTAGCCCCTCAAAGCAAATTTATCACTGTTTTGGCTGTTCAGCAGGTGGTGATAGCATTAAGTTTGTTATGGAGTATGAGAAGTTAAGTTATCCAGAAGCTATAGAAAAGTTAGCTTCTCAATACAACATAACTCTTAATTACACTAAAGGAAGCAATGTTGCGCAAACTAGCTCTAGGGTGCTAGAGCAGATTCAAGCGTGGTTTGTTAAGCTTTTAGATCGTCATAATGATTCATTAGAGTACCTAAAAAAGCGTGGGGTTTATAGCTCAAGTATAGAAAAATTTGGCATAGGTTACGCTCCTACTTCAGCGATGACTTTAACATTCTTACAAGGTCGTCATCTTCTTGGAAAAGATGCTGTAGATTTGGGTATTCTTGGTCAAGATAGTGGGAGAAATTATGCACGTTTTGTCGAACGTATAACATTTCCAATTCATTCAGTTACTGGAAAATTAGTTGGATTTGGTGGTCGTACAATTGTCGGACACCCTGCAAAATATGTAAACTCTCCACAAAGCCCACTATTTAATAAATCACGCCTACTTTACGCTTATGATAAAGCGAAGCAGAGTGTGTATGAGCAAAAAAGTATTATTGTAACAGAGGGTTATTTAGATGTGATTATGCTTCATCAAGCAGGCTTTACAAATGCAGTAGCAACTTTAGGTACTGCTTTGACTATGGAGCATTTACCACTTTTACGAAAAGGGGAGCCTGAAGTTATTGTTGCATATGATGGAGATAGTGCAGGTGTACAAGCAGCACTAAAAGCTGCAAGGCTTCTTAGTGGCGCTTCAATTGCAGGGGGAATTGTACTATTTGAAAATGGTGTAGATCCAGCTGATATGGTAAAAGATGGACACTCAGATGAGCTTAAACGGCTTTTTTTAGAGCCTAAAAACTTAGTTACATTTGTGTTAGAGCAGATTTTTCACAATCTTGACATCAATGATGTTCATCAAAGAGAGCAAGCTAGAAAAGAGATTCAAGTTTATCTAAACACACTTTCTGTTCTTATGCAAGAGAGTTGTAGACGTGAAGCAGAGAGCTATTTTGGCTCTTCAGTGGCTCTTTTTAAAGAGAGTTCACAAAAAAAAGATGAACAATCAGCTCCTAAATATGTAGATAGCTATGATGATGCTTTTGTTCAAACAATCTTAAAAACGCTTTTAAATCAGCATGAGCTTATAAATGTAGCACTAGAGTATTTAGATGCTAGTGTTTTAGGGCAGTACTCTAAACATTTTTCACTCTTAAGAGATGGTAAGTATGATGATTCTTTACTTAACTCAATATCTTTAAATAGAGATATTAAGGCATTAAATGAAGATGAAACCTTAGATGCACGCTATATAAATACTGGAAAGATTGAGATTAGAAATGTTAGCGATGATGAGTTTAAAAAAGAGTTAATTACATTCTTTTTAATGCGTTATAAAAATGAGTTAAAATTCTTTGCAAGACGAAACGATGTCTCTGTTGAGCAAAAAGTTTTTATTAGACAGAAGATTTTAGATAAAATTGCGAAATTAAAACGTGGAGAACTAACAGCATATGAAAGCAATAGCACTATTTAGCGGAGGCTTGGACAGCACTCTTGCAATGAAGTTAATCATCGACCAAGGTATTGAAGTTATTGCTGTAAATATTAATACAGGTTTTGGTGGAACAAAAGATAGACGTGCTCATATGCAAAATATGTGTAATCAAGTTGGTGCAGAACTTATGATAGTAGATATTCAGCATGAGTATCTTCAAGAGGTTCTTTTTGATGCTAAACATGGTTATGGGAAGAATTTTAATCCTTGTATAGATTGTCATGGGTATATGTTTAAAGTTGCTAAAAAAGTTATGGAAAAAGAGGGCGCTTCATTTTTAATTTCAGGTGAAGTTGTTGGACAACGTCCTATGAGTCAAAATTCTGACGCGCTAAATACTGTTTTAAATATTGGAGATGTTGATGGCTTACTTATTCGTCCAATGTGCGCAAAACATTTAAAACCTACAATTGCAGAAGAGAGTGGATGGGTAGATAGAGAAAAACTGCAAAATATCTCAGGACGTAGTAGAAAAGTACAGATGGAGTTAGCAGAGCAGTATGGTTTAGTTGATTTTGAATCTCCAGGTGGTGGATGTTTGTTAACAGATGAGGGCTTTAGTGTAAAGATTAGAGATTTTATTAAATATGATAAATTTGAAGTACCAGACATTGCAGTACTAAAGTATGGCCGTCACTTTCGCCTTCCAGATGGTGCGAAGCTTGTAGTAGGTAGGAATCAAGAAGAGAATGAAAAACTTGAAGCTGTTGAAAATGAAAAATTCACTCTAATTAAACCTCATGGTATGCCTGGACCATCATCTTTACTCTCTTTTAAAGTAAGTAGTGAAGATAAAACTTTAGCAACACAGATTATAGTTACCTACTCAAAGATAGATTCTAATAATGAGTATAGTGTTGAGATTGCAGATGAGATATTTTCAGCACCTCCTTTAGATAGTCGTAAAATAGCTCAAGAGTATTCTATTTTTTAATGCTTAACAGAAGTAGTATTTAAAAACTACTTCTTAGTTATTACTTGAATGTTCAATAGTTATATGTACTAATTTATGATTAATGCTAAGTTGCTTTTTAAAATTATCTAAATCGATGATATTTTTGTCTGAATTTAAAGAGATAATACAAGAATATTTCCCTTTTCCAACTCTCCATATATGTAAATCAATAATTTGAAGTTTTTCCTCTAAATTATTGATTGTTTCAATTACATCATCAACTATAGGTTCATCCATTTCAGCATCTAAAAGTATTTTTCCAGACTGTTTTATTAGTCCCAAAGCCCAGATAAATACTAAAATTGAGCCTACTATACCCATCATAGGATCAAGCCAATTAGCATCCCAAAGCATAGCGCCAGTTAATGCAACAATTGCCAGTATTGAAGTAAGTGCGTCAGCAAGAACATGTATATATGCTGCTTTTAAATTCATATCATGATCATGACTATGTTCATGATGATGGTCATGTCCATGCTCATGGTGATGTTCACCTTTTAAAAGCCATGCAGACATTAGATTTACCAGTAACCCTAAAATGGCTATAATTATCGCTTCTTTGTATGCTATGTTAGCTGGATTAAAGAACCTCTCAATTGAATGATAAATCATAAAAAATGCAACAACTAAAAGTAATATAGCACTTGTATATCCACCTAGAACTTCTATTTTATAGGTTCCAAAATTGAATCTAAAATCATTTGCATATCTGTTTGCCATTACATATGCCATATATGCCATCCCTAAAGCTAGAACATGTGAACTCATATGCCAACCATCTGCTAGTAGTGCCATAGAGTTATAATACATTCCTCCAACTATCTCAATTAACATTGTTACAAATGTTAGTAGAGTTGCATAAAGTGTGTTCTTTTTTGCTATTGGATTAGCAGTATCAAAATTATGCGAATGAGAGTTTTCTTTTAGCGTATCTATACTATTCATTTTAACCCTTATTAATAATATTTTTGATACTATACCCCAGTATAGTTAATGAAAAAATAAAAGGAAGAACTTTGGCTCACATAACTGCTGATAAAGATAAGATTATTTTACGAATAAGAAAATTAAAAGGTCAACTAAATAGCATTGAAAAAGCATTAGAAGAGGAGAAAGAGTGTTTTAAAATACTACAACAAATCAGTGCTTCTAGGGGAGCTATTCAATCACTTATGAATGAAGTTTTAGAGGGTCATATAAAAGAGCATCTGGGAAATCATGTAAGTGATGAAGAAAGGGAAAAAGAGATTGAGAACTTAACATCATTGTTAAGAACATACTTAAAATAGGAGATTGTATCTATTAAGTATACAGTTGGCATCATTATATGCCTAGTAAATAAGATAAGGTGAATACTCAATGAAAATATTTTTTATACTATTAATTATAACGGTAACAATGCATGCTGAGTATTTGAAAGATAAAATCTCAGGGCATGTAAAACTTATACATGTCTTACATGGTAAAGAGAACGGATTTGACCCTGAAACTGGCAGTAGTGTTGGTTTTAATATGAAATATAGAACCAAAAGTTTTCATGGATTACATGCAAATGTCGGTTTTCACTATGTAGGAGATACATCATTAACTAATTTTGATAAGGGTAAAAATGGTAAATATGATGAAAAGATAGCCTCAGGTCTCTTCTTAACACCTAACTTTAGCTCTAAAACTGTACTTGATGAAGCAAATATAATATACAGATTTAATGATTCAATCATGATTAAATTTGGTAGAAGACATCCCTCAGAAACACTACCTTCATATATATCTAATCCTATTGCTATGTTTAAAATATCACAAGTTGAGAACGCCTATGAAGCTTTTAGTATAAAAGTAAAAGTCTTAGATGGTACAGTTGCAACTGCTTCGCATATTACAAAAATGATGCTCGGTTCTAGGGCAACTACTGACTATGCATTAATTGGTGAATATACTAACACAGCTGGTGTAGCGATAAGCCCTTCAAAATTAAAAGGTGATTTTGTAAATATAGGTGATTTAGCTTTTATAGGTGGAAATAGTGTGAAGACTGAGGGTATTTCAATGCTATCACTTGTAGATAAATCGTTTTCAAAAACAACAATTCAGCTCTGGAATTACTACGCTTATGATATTGTCAATTTTTTAAATATTCAAGTAGATAGAACTATTACAGTTGGTAATCTGGAGACAACACTTAAGTTTCAATATCTAAATGAGAATGATATTGGTGACTCTTTAAGTGGTCATGTTGATGCATCAATGTATGGAATAATGGTTATATTTAAACTAAATCCATTTATATTCTCAGGAGCCTATAATAACTCCAATGGTGAATTTTTCAATCCATGGGGGTTTGATTCAGGTTTTACAAGTTCTATGTATTCAAGAAATGAGTATAGAGATGATGTTAATGCATATAAACTTGGAGTTAAGTATAGTCTCAGTAAAAATTTTAAACTATCTACATCCTATGCAAATTATGGACAATCAAATAGTTATGGTGGGAATGTTAATAGGACACTTTACCCATCACGCGATGCTATTGAGATTGATACAGTATTGTCTTATAAAGTGAATAAAAAACTTACACTTAAACTATTAAATGTATTAAGAGAAAGTGAATATAAGAGTAATGCAAGCGATAGAAAACAAAATCAATGGCGTTTCATTGCTCAGTATAAGTTTTGAGCTTAGGCTTAACACCATTGGTTTTTCTCAAGAGAGAGGTCTTTAGCGTTTAAGCCAAAAGCCTTGTTTGGCTTTTAGCTCATTAAATTCTGTACTACCGCCAACTGTATTACTTTTCCAACTACTATTTTCATAAATCCAAAGAGTTGAGCCAGTTCCAAATTGTGTTAAATTAGGTTCTACGTTGTATGTACCAAGAAGTTGCCAGCCATTTTTTAGAAGTGAGAAGTCATTTTCAAGTGTTGGATAGTTTAGCGTGGCACTTTTAGTAAGATTTAACCAGTAACCTTTATAGCTTTTTGTAGATTCTAACTGAGCATAATCATTTATTTGAGGGTATGTAAGCCATTTAGAGTTTTCATAACTCCAGATAGAATTAATATTTTCAATACCGCTAACCGCGTCAATTTGAGCATTTGGTGGCAGTACACTTAGGTGCCAACCTGTTGAAAAGTTTTGAGTAGCTTCTGTTGGAGGTGTGCCATAACGAAGTATACCACCACCCTCAGTTCCAGCGTAGAGAATACCATTTTGTATAGCTAAATCAGCAACTGCCCTATTTGCAAGACCTGACATTTTAAAGTCAGGAAAACTCTCCCAACTTTCACCACTGTCAGTTGAGCGATATACTCCTGAATATAAATCAGCAGCATATAGTGTTGTTGCTATTTTATCATCAATAATAAGTGAAGAGATAAAGGGGTTTGAGCTATTAAACCCTTTTGTAATAACAGTCCCCCAAGTTTTTCCAAAGTCAGGACTCTTATAAATACCACTACCTTGCGCACCTAGAAGAAGTGTTTTTTTGTCACTTAGTAGAATAATTGCATTAATCCATTGCTCACTTAGTGTTCGTGTAAATGTTTTTGCTCCATCTGTTGAGCTAAATAGACCTTTTGTTGTACCTACTAAGATAGTATCTGAGTCATCTGGATGAATAAAGATTGTATTAATGCTATTACCATCGATAGTAGAGACTACAGCAGAGAAGCTCTTAGCTCCATCTGTTGATTTGTATAGCAGAGTCCCAGCTGGGTTGTAGCTACTGGCTCTACTTTTTTGAATAGATAGTCCAATATAGACAATATCTGTATTAGATGGACTAAACGCAATTGCTTTAAAGCCAGAACGTTTATTTGCATCAAGTGCGTTTACGCTTGGGTGCTTTAGTACTTGTGTAAAGTTTTCACCATTATCTTCACTTCTAAAAAGAAAGCCTTGGTGCTCATCTGACATTAAGATTATATTTGGATTTGCGGGGCTAGACTTAATAGAGAACCATTCAGGCTGTAGTGTTCCATTTGAAATACCCTCAAAACTATTCCCATAGTCTTGACTTAAAAATGGACCACTTCTTCCAATTGCATATAGAGCATTTGGGCGCTTGCTATTTGTATCTATTTTTCTAATCTCTGCTCCACTTACACCACGGCTATATACTTGCCAGCTCTTTGCTCCATCAGTTGAGCGAAACACTCCACCACCGTAGTTATTTACAAAAACAGTTTCACTATTTTGTGGGTCAACAACTACATCAATCGGAACGCCCGCACGAATACCTTTTGGTCCATATGCCCCACCACCTTTTTGTGTTAGTTTTGACCATGTTTTTGCGCCATCTATACTTTTATAAAAGGCTTCAGAACTTCCAGCATAGATAATATCTGTATTTGTTGGAGAAAAATTAACTGTAGTCATAATCTCTTTAGAGATAACCTTTTCCCAGCTTGTACCGCCATTAACTGTTTTATATAGACCAGCATCTGTAAAGCCACTAAAAAAAGAGTATTTCGAACAGGCATTATTCCCCGTAGCAGCGTAAAGTGTCGAGCTATTAGTTGGGTGCATTCTAAGTGCTCCAACATATAGATCTTTTAACCCACTATTTATAGCACTCCAAGTAACTCCACCATCAAGACTTTTGTATACTCCCTCTCCTCCAAGGTTAGTTGTACTGCTCTCACAAGCTCCATTTGTTGCCTCTCTATCAAATATCCCAGTAGAGAGATATAAAATATTGTGGTTATTTGGGTCAATAATGAGGTAACGCATTAAACTTTGAAGTGAAAGAATCTCACTCCATGATTCACCGCCGTCTGTTGTTTTAAAAAGTCTTCCGCTCTGTTTTGTGAACTCTTTTCCTTGAATTCCTGAGCCAATGTCCGCTTGCATAAATACTATGTTTGAATCTCCTGGCATAACAGTAAATCCACGAATTGTAAGACTCTGCTCACCATTTTTTAAAGAGATTCCACTACTTTTATTTATCCATGTAGCTGCACTATCTGTGCTTTTAAATGCTCCAAAACTCTGACCCCCACCATTTGTCCCAGCCCAGATAGTTTTTGGGTTATTCTCATCAACTGTCAAACAAAAAATATTTATATCATCAAGAGTTAGACCGCCTTTAATTGTAATGCCGCTATTACTACTTATCCAAGTTTTACCTCTATTGATAGATTTTGCAACACCTGTATGGTTATCTGTTACGTACATTATGTCACTATTATCTGGACTAAAACGGATGTCATAACCAAGTCCACCAATAGGACCACCAAGAGATTTCCATTTTGTAGTAGATAGCGTTAAAGTTTCAGCTGTTGTAACGGTTAATTTGTCAATATATATTGAGCTATCTGTAAGTGATTCAATAGAGATACCGCCACTCAAAGTGGAGAGTCCGCTTTTAATGTAACTGCCTTTAAGTATGCCATCTAGGTAGATGTTAAGTTTGTCCGCACTTATTTCTGCTTTTAGTGTTATCCAGCTTTTTTCACTTAAAGATAGATTTGAAATAGTTGCAATATTGTTTTCAAAAGTTGTCTCATCGCTTTGTAAAGAGAGAACTAGACTATCTTTACTAACACCAATGAAATATCTAAAAGCTCCATTAGTTAGCATATTAAAATGAGCCGATGCACCGCTATCAAGATAAAAAGTAGCCTCTAGTGTGAACTCTTTCCATACATCGTTGTATCTAGCAAAAGTGTGACCTTTTCCACTTAATACACTTTTTGTATTAAAAGTAGTGATGCTAAAACCATTTTCAAAAGTCCATTTATCTTTAGTAGTATCAAAATCGTCTGTTAGAACAGTAGTTGAGGCGTGTAAGAAAGCTAAAGAGATTAAAAAGGAGAGAATTAGTTGCATTGTGTGCCTTTGAATGCGAGAGTTAGTTATTTAAGTCTATTTTTTCATCTATGGAAGAGCCATTAAGTGATGATGTGCTCTTTAGAACAGTTTTTGATGTTTCATTATTATTTAAATATGCATCAAAAAACTTTAAACTCCAAGCTGTAATTGTATCAACAGAGCTAGAGCCTAAATCGTGACCTTTGCCTTTGATGTTGATTAGGAATTTATCTTTTGTTATATTTTTTAGTGCCTCTTTTGTAAGAGTAGTAGTAGCTATGGTATCAGTCTCACCAGAAATTGCCATATATGGTGCAAAAATATCTTTAGCTCCAATACCTTTAGAGCCAAAAAAGTTCATGCCAAATGTTTGAGCGCCACCAAAAAAAGGAACTATTCCGACAGAAGCTTTAATACGTGTGTCATTTACAGTGTCTATTGTTGTAAAGTAGTTTGATATATTCATAATCTTTCCACCAACAATTGAAGCGGTTGTCATACCACCTAAGCTCTCTCCAATGGCTCCAATTCTAGTTTCATCTATGTGGTCTTTAAAATTGCTATCGGCTAAAATAGCATCAATCGCATTTTTAACACTTAGCGGTCGCATAGCATTTTGCTCATTTGAATTTGTAAGAAATCGGTTGTCTCCATGAAAGATTGACATAACAATATAACCAGATTCTGCGTACTTCTGGATAGTTCTTAGTTTCTGCTCATCAGCAGGTTGTGCTCCTTGTCCGTGAGAAAAAATAATCAATGGAAATTTTTCAGACGAGGCAAAAATTGGTGTATTATCATTTGGTTGCTGCATTTTTGGAATATGTACACTACCAAAATCACCATTTTTTCTACTATTTGTACTTAGTGTAGGGTAGACGATGTAAGCTACAAAGGGGACACTCTTACCTGCTTGCGTGCCATATATATCTTCATTTGGGACATTTACGCTAAAGTTAAAAGCATCTTTAGATTGAGCTAAATCAGAAAGATAGTATGTCTGTCCATCTTTTATTGTAGCTGTGTAATAATCCACACCGCTAACTGTTCCATCTCCATTATTTGGAACATAGGTAGAGCCTGCTGAGTATATACTTTTAGCAATAGCAAGTGGGCTTGTAGATGTAAGGTTCTCATCTAAATCTATTATTGTCTCTTTAGTACCTTTTACCCAAAAACCTTGTCCAGCACTAAGTGAGTCAGCGTCACTATGCCAAACTCCATCATATGTCCAATAACAATTTATTTTCTCTGTTGAAAATCTACTTTTTAGATTCTGTACATCTTTTGTAGCACCAAGGAGTTGCCAGTTTGTATCTATATTGATTGTTTGCGCGCTTAAGTAGGTTAACGTTAATAGTATTGATATAACTATTTTCATCTATTTTCCAGTTTAAAGATTTTGTGAAATAAGATTATATCATCATCTAGTTTTTTACCCAGATTTTTTGCCCAATTGTAGTAAATCCTTCTATAGATGAGTTTTACCTCTATATTGACACTTTTTTTTGTATTTTTGAAAATATACTGTTTTAAAATTGGACTGTTTGCTTTTAGCCTGGTATCGAATTCTAATTGAGATGGGCGCCAGTATGGGTTTGGATAGAGTGGTTTAAAGTGTGAACTCTCTGTTGTGTAGGCTGGACTTGAGCGGTAAACTTTTGCAAAAACTGAACCAGCACTCTGTTTAGTTACACTCCAATTTGGCAATTTTTCTCCGCTTAGTTGTACTAACTTCTTAGAGTTATAATCTTTCACATCAACTACGAGAATTAAATGGTGAAGTGGGCTACCTGTTGGGAAACTGTGACCAGCACCTATATTTTCAAGGCTAACAGAAACATTTATATCGTTAACATTTATATCGTTTTTGGAGTTAACAGAAACATTAATATCAAGAGCTTTTTTCATAAACTCTATATCTTTACTTCCTCTAAACTTGTGTGAATGGTAGGCACCAGCTGAGCGCTTTAGCCCACCCCTCTCAGGTGGTGCTATAAAAGTTTCACTCATCTGTGGAGGCATGTGACATTTTTGACAACTGATTCCCTGTTTTGAGTAGCTACTATTTTGCCACTGGCTATATTCATTATAAACCTCTTCATCCCAAAAGTGACCGCTATGACAAGAGGCGCAATATTTGCTACTTTTATAAAGAGGGCTATAGGAATCATCTCTGGTGTAGGCATCTTTGACAGAGCCAAAAAGGATGTTTTTTCCACCATACTGAGGTCTTCGTAGCTCAATTGCTAGAGTACCTGTTAAATTCTTTTTAGGGTTAACACGGTAGATTTTATGGCAAAAGTCACAGCTTATATTTTTGGTTTCATTAATTGGCTGGTGACAATTGGCGCAGTTTCCATATGAGGAGTTAAAATCAGATTTGTAGATTTTGTTGTAAATATCTTTAAAAGTTTGATTCTCTGCTGAACTACCATGTGCGCTATTTTTCCACTGTGTGGTTAGCTTTTTGTGGCAGTTTTGACACGCTTTTTCATTTTTTTCATCAATTGATGGAATCCATTTATAGTGAGCATTGTCACTATTTGGTACTTTTGCTAGTTTAAGTTCATAAGAGGAGATGTCACTTTTTAGCTTAATAGAGCCTATAAGATAACCATTTTTAGCACCAGTAAGTACTCCATTTTTTAGGACATCTGTACAATCAAGTTTAAAAAGTCCGTTAATGTTGCTTATTGAACTACAAGAGGTTGTTGCTACTGTTATGGTTGCAAAAGGGATGGCTACATTGTCTTTATCTGTCACACTACCAGTTATGAGTTTAGAAAAGAGAATAAGTGGGGTTAAGAGAAAAAGTAGCTGTTTCATTAAAAGAATTATACAACTATTTTAAAAGTGAATTAAATATGATTTAATAACAAGAAGATATATTGTTTTGCTATAATGACAGTATTCTGTCACTAAAGGTAAGTTCATATGCAAGCAATTAATTATACATCAGCAAGAAATAATCTAAAAAATATTATTGATAATGTTTGCGATAACAACGAAGAAGTAATTATTACTACTAAAAACAATAAAACGGTTGTTTTTATTTCTCTTGATGAATACAATCAAACACATTCTAAATTAAAACAAGATGTTAAAATTGCTATTGCTGATATAGAGCGTAATGACTTTATAGGTATTGATGAAGCATTTTATTTAGCAAAGAAAGCCTATCGTGACTAAAATAGTTTTTTCCAAAAAAGCTACTGATAATTTAATTGAGCAAGCTCTATTTATATTTTAACAAAGTAAAAACGTACTACTTGCAGATAAATATTTAGACGATATGAAACATTTTATTATTGAAATACTTACAGGTTTTTCAAAATCAGGAAGACCATCAGATGAATTATATACACAAACAAGAAAATTAGTCTATAAAGGTTATTCAATTATATATAGGCTATCTACAGAACATATAGAAATTCTTACTATTTATAGAGAAAACATTATAAAGTAAAATTTTTACAGACACTCTTTACTCATTATGAGAAGTACTGTTATGTTAACCAATTAAATTTATCATAGTAATGATGAAAAAGTCTATATCTAGATACTTGTGCCTAAAATATCTTCTACAATCAATTTCATTTTTGGTAGTTTTTCGCGAATAACCAATTCTATGATTGAAGTATTTATACCTTCATAATCGTGAGCGATATAATTTCTTAAATTTTAATTGATTTTATCTTTGTAGGATTACTTAATTATAACAGATGTATTTGAAAGCTATAATGTTAAGAATTAAAATTCATAAGCAAAAGGGTTAATCAACTTATGAGTAAACCTAGAGTAAGTATTTTTGGATGTGGTTGGCTGGGTAGTTCACTTGGTGAGAGACTTGTTGGTGATTTTTTGGTTAAAGGTTCTACAGCTGAGCAAAGAAGAGGGGAGCTTAGAGCTTATGGGATAGATAGCTGTGTTTTAACTTTAGAAAATTTTATGGAAAATAGAGATTTTTTTAAATGTGACATATTGATAATATCAATTCCTTCATCTTCATATGAAGGTGAAGATAAGATAGATTTGTTCAGAGATTTAATTTTTCGCCTCTACCCACATACAAAAATAATTCTTTTAAGTTCAACCTCTATCTACTCTGGTAGTGGAAAAATCGATGAGGATGGGGCAGTTGACGCTGATTCTAACCTTAGAAGTGCAGAGCGAATAGTTTTAGAGAGCAAACAGAAAAGTTATGTTGTAAGGTTAGCAGGACTTATGGGCTATTCACGTTATTTGGCAAAATATTATGCAGATAAAACTGAAATTATAAACTGTCCTGTTAATCATATACATAGAAATGATGCAGTCGAAATGTTATACCAGCTAATTACACGTCCTATTCCTGAGGGAACTTATAATATGTGTGCGCCACTACACCCAACAAAAGAGGCAATTTTAAAGAAGGCAAAATTAAAATTGAAATATTTACCATGCACTAAAAAAAGAGTTATCAATGGTGAAAGACTCTCAAAAGCCCTGCATTACAACTTTAAGCATCCTGATCCTAAAAGATTTTAAGGGCAGTAGTTTACCTAGTATTTGCTTGGTGTTGTAGTTCATTGACTAAGATGGCATATACTTCTTTTATCACTTCTCTTGAAAGTACATCCAATTCTTCTCAAGAAGTTCAAACTCCCCTTAAAATTCTCGCCTTCGGGCGAATTTTGCTACAATACGCTTACTAAAACTATATATAGGAACTTTACTGTGGGACAAACAATAACTGAAAAAATATTTTCTGAACATGTAGGACATGCCGTAAAAGCTGGTGAAATTATCAGCTGTAATATTGATATGGTAATCGGAAATGATATTACAACTCCAATTTCAATCCGCGCATTTAATGAAAGTGGTGTTAAAAAACTTGCTAATCCAGATGGATTCTCATTAGTATTAGACCATTTTATCCCAGCAAAAGATATAGCAAGTGCAAATCAAGCAAAGATCAGTCGTGAGTTTGCATACAAGCATAATCTAAAAAACTTTTTTGATGAAAAAGATATGGGTATTGAGCATGCACTTTTACCTGAAAAGGGTCTTGTAGTTTCTGGTGATGTGATTATTGGTGCTGATAGTCATACTTGTACTCATGGGGCACTTGGTGCATTTTCAACTGGTATGGGTTCAACTGATATTGCTTATGCAATGATAACTGGTGGAAATTGGTTTAAAGTTCCACCAACAATCAAGGTTATCTTTAATGGTAAACTTCAAAAAAATGTCTATGGAAAAGATTTAATTCTTGAAGTTATTAGAATCTTAGGTGTTGATGGCGCACTATATCAGGCTTTAGAGTTTACTGGTGAAACAATTGACAACTTAGATATGGATGGACGCTTTAGTCTTTGTAACATGGCAATTGAAGCAGGGGCTAAAAGTGGGATTATAGCAGCTGATGATACTACAAAAGCTTTTTTAGCAGATAAAAATTTAGCACGTGAACCAAAATATTTTTACTCTGATGATGATGCTGAGTTTGAAAGAGTTATTGAGATAGATGTAGATAAGCTAGAACCTGTAATTGCTTACCCATCACTTCCATCAAATGGACATCCACTATCTCAAGCAGTTTCAGAAAAAATAAAAGTAGACCAAGTATTTATTGGAAGTTGTACAAATGGTCGTTTAAGTGACCTTGAGATGGCTGCAGAGATTATGAAGGGTAAAAAAGTTGCACGTCATACTAGAATGATAGTAACTCCTGCTACACAGAAAATCTTAACAGATGCTCAAAAGATGGGATATATAGATATATTAATTGATGCTGGTGCAGTTGTTAGTAATCCAACATGTGGTGCATGTTTGGGTGGATATATGGGGATTTTAGCTGATGATGAGGTTGCAGTATCTACAACAAACCGTAATTTTGTTGGAAGAATGGGTGCAAGAAGTTCTAAAATCTACTTAGCAAACTCAGCAGTTGCAGCTGCTAGTGCAATTTCAGGATATATAAGCTCACCAGAAAATGTTTAATATCAGTGCCGTCATTTTTGCTGGCGGCGCAAGCAAGCGTATGGGGCAAAATAAAGCCCTACTGCCTTTTGGAGAGTATGAAACTCTTGCGCAGTATCAGTATGAGCGTCTAAATCCTCTTTTTAAAAAAGTCTACATAAGTACAAAAAACCCACAATTTTTTAGATTTACAAAAAACTTTATAGTAGATTCAAATGAGGAGTTTGCTCCAACAGTAGGCCTTCTTAGTAGTATTGAGCAATTAAATGAGGAGCGTTTCTTTGTAATAAGTGTAGATAGTCCATTTATTGGTGAGACAGAGATAAAAAAACTCTTAGCATTAGATGAGGGTGAAGTGACGGTAGCACGGGTTGGTTCTAACGTACATCCCTTATGTGGGATTTACCACAGTAGCTTAAAAGATGAGCTAAAGAGAATGATAGATGAGAAGCGTCACAAGTTACAAATGTTACTAAGAGATAAAAATGCTATATATGTAGATTTTGATGATGAACATATTTTTAGTAATCTAAACAACCATTATGAGTATAAAAAGGCACTAGACTCTCTTAGTTGAGTATTATTTAATCAATTAACTATGTGCAAGTAGTTCTTTATTTATTATAATTTTATAATGAATTTTACTAACAATTTTCCTGAACTTACTATATTTTTTCAACCAATTATCTCAACGTCTAGTAGAACGCTATTTGGTGTTGAGGCACTTATTCGTGGGTATGATAAAGATGAAAAAATTGTATCTGCCCCTGAACTATTTAGACTCTGTAGTACAAAAGAAGAGTTAGAATATTTAAGTACAAGAGCAATTGAAATTGCACTTGATAAATTTAAACTAGTTCAAATAGAGTATCCAAATATTTTACTATTTTTGAATATTGAACCTACTTTAATCAATAAACTATGGAAAAATTTTATACCTATACTATTAGATAATGATGTCGATAGTAATAAAATAGTTTTAGAGATTAAAGAGGAGTTTATAAAAGATTTAGAGTATTTAACAGAATTTAGCAACTATTTTAGAAGTAAAGGCTTTTTTATAGCGTTAGATGACTTTGGTAGTGGATGCTCTAATTTCGAGCGTATAAAATCTATTAGACCAGATGTTATAAAACTTGACCGCTCACTTATGCAAGATTTACATAAAGATGTTGTACATCAAGAGATTGTAAAGGCGATTGCAAATATGGCACATAACTTGGGATCTGCAATTTTAGCTGAGGGAATAGAGGACTTAGCTGACGCTGTGGATGCAAGAAGTAGGAGCATAACACTATTTCAAGGCTTTTTGTTTGATAAACCTATGGCTAAGATAGAGAATATAAATTATACAGACCTTATTAATAGTATTGAAACATTAGTATCTACAGATACTGTAAATAATATGAAACTTAAGAAGCAACAATTTATTAATGCAAAAAATATAGCACAAGCCATTACAAAATCTTTAAAAGATGGTATAGATTGTACCAATTTTAAAAGTTGCGTTGAACCATTATTTGATGGGCATTTAGAGCTTGAAGCTTTTTATATTTTAGATATTCATGGTAAACAAATTAGTGAAACAGCTTTACGTACAGTCATTAATCCTTTTTACTTACCAGCACCAGTTCATTATGATCATAGTAGCAAAGAGTATTTCGCTATTACTAAAGAGTCACAAAGCGGAGAGTATTTGAGTAGACGATATATTTCCCAAGCTTCAGGAAATTTATGTAAAACATATGTTCATAGAGTTACTATTTCAAACAAAACTCATTTTATATGTATAGATTTTACAACAGATAATTATGTATAGATTTTACAACAGATAATAAGGAAATTTAATGTTTTTTTCTAAAAATAACAGTAGTGAATTGGTTGAGTTAAAAGAGATAATTGATAATGAATATACTCAAATAGGTTCAGATGAACTACATGATAATTATGCAGGTAAACTAAAATATACGATTGATTATCATAAAAGGCAGTATCGTTATCTAAACTCATTTGTACAAAATTTCCCAAGTACTATTTTGGCAATTAGTCCAGAAAAAATAATTGAATATTTTAATCCACAATTTGGACCATTTAGTGGGCATGATGAAAAAAGTGCCGTTGGTAAAAATTTAGCATCATTATTAAAGCCTGATGATGAGGATGTTTGTGAACTAGGTAAGTTCATTGATAAATTAGCTATTACTGAAAAGAGGTCAGGTTTTAGCTCTTCAGATGTGCTTTATACCCAAACTAGAACAGGTGAAAAAATTCCAACATTTGTTTTTGTGGTTCCTGTATATGATAAAGAACAAGTTTTAAAAAGAATATTTTTGATTTTAAGAGATAGAAGAAATGAGTTTAAATTGCGTAGTAGTTTTATGTTAGAAGAGGCTGAAGATGTTATTGAAGCTTTAGAGCGTCTTGCAAACTCAGATCTTTCAGACTCTTTACATTTAGATAAGAGTAATGAGTTCATTCAATTAGAATCTCCTATTAATGAGATAAATCAAAATTTTAGAAATGTTGTAGGTGCAATTAACTCATCTTTTGATTCTGTAAAAAGTAGTACCACTAGCGCAAACAGAGTTTTAGGTGATTTAAATGAGTGGAATGAAACAGAGTTTAGTCCAGCAATTGCAGGGCTACAAACTCAGACAAGTACTCTAACAGACTCTATAGTTGAGATAGAGAGCATGGTTAGTCTTATTAAAGATATTGCAAGTCAAACAAACTTATTGGCTTTAAATGCAGCTATTGAAGCAGCACGTGCTGGTGAGCATGGACGCGGATTTGCTGTTGTTGCTGATGAGGTACGAAAACTTGCAGAAAAAAGTGAAGATTCTGCAAAAAATATTGATCTAAATATTAGTGAGTTACGTTCAAATACTGATAGTATGGTAGCAATTAGCGATAAAACTGTAAACGAAGTAGATAGTATGCAAAAATTTAATAATAATATATCTGAAGAGCTTGGAAGAATAGAGTTAGGTTTACATAGTCTATCAGATGCTATAAAACAGTTTAAGTTGTAAAAAGCGTAACCATTTGGATAATTTCCAAATGGTTACAAGGAGTAGATAAAATGGGATAAAGATGGGATGTATAAGTTCTATTTAGAACCGAATTTATAGTCTAGCATTAACCAATATTTAGTAACGTCATTTCCTACATTACCTGCATTGTAAAAAGATGCTTTAGCCATTGCGCTAAGACCCTTAATTGATGGAATTTTCGTTACATACAGTAAGTCTAACTCATCACCTAAATCACTGTTAGCACCAGTTTCTGCATCAAATTCATGGTAAATTGCTAACGCTTTTCCAAACTCTTTTGATGCATAACCAACTTTAAGACTTAAATCTTCAAGTCCGTTAGCGTTACCTGTAGCAGTACGTCCTAAAAATACATCTGCCCAACCGTTGAACTTATGTAGTGTAGCAAACGGAGTTGTAAATCCGTGATTGTCTGTTGCATTTTCAGCTTCACCAAGCAGTTCATATGCAGCACCTGCAATAAAACCTTTATATTTTAAGCCAAGGTTAGCATTTATATAGTCAGCATCAACTTGTTGTTTAATATCACCACTATTAACTCTCATAGTTGCGTCATTTTGATTAGCATACTCTAGTGTATAGTTGATTTTTATATCATCTGCGGCAGTTTTACCATCAAGTCTAATTCCGTAAGTATCACCAATGTTACCAATTAAATAACCATAAGCTGTAAGTTTAATATTTTCGTTATATTTGTATGCAGCATTTAATAATATAGATTTTGTTTTTCCGCTTAGCGCATCTATAATACCTAATCTACGCGTTAAGTAAGAGCCTTTAAGTGTTAATTTATCAATATCTGTATTTGTAACTGAAAAACCTTCAAATGTTTGAGGCATTTGTCTCCAGCCAACAGCTCCAACAAAACGTTGATTGTCAATATTTAGCATTTGACGACCACCTCTAATTAGGGTGTTACCTGCTTTATAGTCAATATATGCTTGTGTAAGTCTATTATTTGTTGGATCTGCTACTACTGCATAGCCAGCACTCTCAGGTGCATAGTCATCAATTAATGTACCATGGCTTACATTAATAAATTCAGCATATGTGCTAAACCCACTAGTTCCAAAAAGGTCAGCTTTTACACCCAATAGTAGTCTATTTGTAAGAGCTTTAGCATCTTTGCTAGCAGCAGCACCATCATCTACAAACGCATATCTTGTTCTAATTTCACCATTTGCCTTAATGTTTGACAAAATATCTGTATTTGCACTTAAGTTGGTTGTACCAAGTGCCGATAAAGTTGCAATTGCAACACCTAATGTATTTATTTTCTTCATTATAATCTCCCTTTTTAATTAAGATGAATTACTCATCCTCTTTTGCATATTTTTTATATAAAAATTCTAAGATAGCCTCACGACATCTAATATATTCAGGATCACTTTGAAGAGCGACTCTATCACGCTCTTTTGGTAAATTAACCTCTACTACTTCACCAATAGTAGCTTCTGGACCATTTGTCATCATAATAATTCTGTCACTAAGAAGCACTGCTTCATCAACATCATGCGTAATGATAATGACAGTATTTTGTAGCTTTCTTTGTATTCTCATTAAATGTTCTTGTAAACTAGCTCTAGTTAGTGAATCAAGTGCACCAAATGGCTCATCCATCAGTAAAACTTTTGGACTAATTGCTAGTGCTCTTGCGATTCCAACGCGCTGTTTCATACCACCACTAATCTCACTAGGTGTTTTAAACATTGCAGGTTCAAGATTAACCATATCTATAAACTTTTTAACACGCTGTTGACGCTCACTAATGGTCAAATCTGGCATTACTTTTTTAACTGCCATCTCTATATTTTCAAAGACATTCAACCATGGAAGTAGCGAATGGTTTTGAAATACAACAGCACGTTCAGGACCAGGTTCAGTAATTAGTTTATCTTCTAAAAAAAGAGCACCAGATGATGCCGCGTCAAGTCCAGCAACAATATTTAAAATTGTGGACTTACCACAACCTGAATGCCCAATTATAGAGATGACTTCATTAGCTTTTATATCTATTGAGACATCAGTTAATGCTACATATTCACCACCATCAGGAAGATCAAATGATTTTCCTACATTTTGCAGTTGTAAGAATTTTTCACTCATGATCTCTCTCCTTTACGGTAATCAAATTTATTAGCAAACCAACCAACTAGTGCATCAAGTAGGTAACCTACAAGCCCAACTATGATAATACCCACAATAATGTTATGGTAATTAAGATTATTATACTCATCCCAAATCCAAAAACCGATACCAATACCACCAGTTAACATCTCAGCTGCGACAATTACTAACCATGCTATACCTAAACTAAGGCGCATACCTGTAAAAATATATGGAACAGCTACTGGTAAAATAATTCCAGTTGCAATCTCTAGTTGTGTATATTTTAATACTCTTGCTACGTTCATATAATCTTTACTTACACTCTGTACCCCAAGTGCAGTATTTATAATAATTGGCCAAATAGATGTTATAAAAATAACTGAAATAGCAGTTAGATTAATATCTCTAAACACAAACAGTGCAAGTGGTAACCATGCTAGTGGAGAAACAGGTTTTAAAATTTGGATGAATGGATTAATAGCATACATTGCACGTTTATTCATACCAATAAAAAATCCTAACGGTATACCAACTAAAGATGCTAAGATAAATCCACCAAAAACACGTTCAAGTGAATTAGTTACTTGCCAAAACATACCTTTGTCATCTTCACTCTCAATATAGAATGGATCACTTAACACCTCTAGCAGTGCATCATATGTCTCTAGCGGGGTAGGAAACCCCTCCACCCAGCTAGCTAGTGCTTTCCAAAAAAATATTATTAGCACAAGTAACAGTGATGGAAATAGTACTTTTTCAATTTGTTCTTTTTTCAAAATTACCCCTATTTAGTCGCACACCCAGGTTTTCCTGCTTCACATTGGTATCCAGGTTGTGATGTTTTTACGCTCCATTTATTAGCCGCTGCTAACTCTTTTTGGCTAACTTTTGCATGTTGAACTTTAAAGTCATATATATATTCAACTGCCTTATTAGGATCAAATACTTTTCCATCAATAAATTTGTTATATTTGTCTACACCATCTTTTTTCCATGGGCTTGCTGGAATTTTGTAACCAACATTTTTTGCAGCTTTTGCAAAAAGGTCTGGTCTGTAAACATTTTCAATTGTCTTTTTCATGTCAATTGGTTTATCTAGCTGACCCCATCTGTACATCTGTGTAATAAACCACATTCCATGGCTATAGTATGGGTACGCTGCGTAGTTTGAAGAGAATACGTTAAACATAGGGTTTGGCTCACCTTTAAAATCTTTTAAGTACTGAAATGTACCTGTCATAGATTTTTCAAGAACTTTTACAGGAGCATAAACATACTTCTTTTTACTAAGAATTTTTGCAGCCTCTTTACGGTTTTCCCAATTAGCATCTAACCAAAGTTGCGCTTCAATGACTGCTTCAATCATCGCTTGAGTAGTTCCTGGGTATTTTTTAGCAAAATCTTGAGTCACTTGTAAAACTTTTTCTGGATTATTGTTCCAGATGTCATAGTTTGTAATTAGAGCTGAGCCTAATTTTGCCATAACAGCGCGCTCATTCCATGGCTCACCAACACAATAACCCTCAATATTTCCAGCTTTCATATTAGAAACCATTTGTGGCGGTGGGAATACCTTTAGAGTTGTATCTTTGTCTGGATCAATTCCTGATGCTGAAAGCCAATAGCGAAGTTCATAATTGTGAGTTGAAACTGGGTATACCATACCAAACTCTAAAGGTTTATATTTTGCACCCTCTTTAGCTCTTTTTTCATCAATTACAGCTTTTAGTGAAGCAGCAGTAACAGGACGTTCTGTTTTATCCAGACCATGTTTCTCCATCATTTTTATGATTGAGTTACTCATAGTGATAGCATTACCATTAAAGTCAAGACTTAAAATCGCATGCATTGGAGTATTTCCATTTATACCAAGTGTTGATGCAATTGGCATACCAGCAAGTGCGTGAGAAGCATCATACTCTCCACTAATTACCTTTTGCTGAATTCCTGCCCATCCCCCACCTTCTTTAACTACTCTAACATTTAGTCCATGCTTTTCAAAAAAGCCTTTTTCCTTAGCAATAACTATTGGTGCACAATCTGTTAGTGCAATAAAACCTATTTTTAAATCCTTCTTTTCAATATCTGCTAAAAGGACACTTGTGGCAATTGATAACATAGTACCAACAGTGATTAGTTTTTTTGTAATACTTATCTCTTTCATTTGAACTCCTAATTAATATATAGACAGAAGTATAACTATTTAATAGACATCCAATTGTATAAAAAATATACAATATGAGATTTGTTTGGTAAAATCTAAATATTTAATTTATTTTGGTAAACTTTTTTAATAAATTAAGGATATAGATGAACTTAACTCACTTAGATGAAAAAAATCGTCCTAAAATGGTTGATGTTACTGAAAAAGATGCCACAACTAGAGTTGCAGTTGCTAGTGGAACCATAAGTATGAATCAAGATGCATATGATGCTGTCATTAACAACAGTGCTAAAAAGGGGCCAGTTTTGCAAACTGCAGTTGTTGCAGCAATTAGTGGGACAAAGAGAACTTCTGATTTAATTCCAATGTGTCATCCATTACTATTAGGCTCCATTAATGTTGATATTGAAGAGTTGGTAGAATTACCTGGCTTTAAAATGAGTGTTAGTGTTAAGCTTGATGGAAAGACTGGTGTTGAGATGGAAGCTTTAACGGGAGTCTCTATTGGACTTTTGACAATTTATGATATGGTAAAAGCAATTGATAAGTCGATGATTATCTCATCTGTTCAATTAGAGAGTAAAAGTGGAGGGAAAAGCGGTGATTTTAGACGCTAATAGCCAAGATAAACCTGAAATTTCATATCCATGTAGTTGGAACTATACAGTTATAGGAACAGATGCAATATTAATAGAAGAGGCAGTTCTAACTATTTTAGGTGGAAGAGAGTGTAGTTTGGAGACATCTAAAACAAGTAAAGGTGGAAAGTACTGTTCATATAAGTTAGAGATCTTAGTTCATAATGAAGATGAACGTAATTTGATTTTTGAAGAGATAAAAAAACATAAACATGTTAAAATGGTGCTTTAAAATCTAGTATTAAGTAAAAGGGCTATTATGGCAGACAGATCTTTAGAAAAAATACTTAAAGAAAATATATCCCGTATTGATACACTAGATGAAACTCTTAAAAATTCATTTGATAGTGCAATTGAGAGTGGTGTAATTGAACCAAAATCTATCGGTTCTAGTGAAGTTGAAACTGTATTGAGAACTGTTTTAGAGTGTACAACAGAGCAGCAAAATAGTGCTTTAGAGGATTTAGTACTAGAGCGTGAAAAGATTGAGCGTCAAATAACGCATCAAAGTGAAGAGTTACAAAAATTTAGAAAAACCGCATTTGATACACTAGAGAGACTTTTAAATGATGAAAAGTATGATTTCTCTAAAGACTCATTAAACAGTCTGCATAATTTAAAATTACAAAATTTAGATATTTTAGAAGTTCTTAAAGAGGTTACAGAGTCAGCACTTGTAACAACTCTTGAAAAAACAAAAAATGCTCTTGATATTCATAAAACAGTCATAGAAATTGCAAAAAACTTAACACTTCAAACACTTAATGATGGGATACTATCTTCAGCGAGAATTAGAAAAGTGTTAAACTCTATAATTGATGCTGCAATTGAAGTTTCTGAAGCTAGTCCGCCACATGCAAAAGAGATACTATCAGGAACAGTTCATGGGATGAGAAAGGGGCTAATAGCTGCTATTTCACGCTTTCAAGAGCGCTTTGAGAATACTCCAGATGAAGCTAAGAATCTTCTACTTGAAGATATACAGATGCTTTTTGAAGATTTACATCACGCTGATGTGCTTTTTATGCAAACGCTTAAAATGAAAGCTATGAATAGTTCAGCTATGATTGGTTCAACTTTAACTAGTGTAGTAAATTCTACATCTGATGAGATGGGTGAATTAATTAGTGTTAGTCGTGAAGCAATTGAATTAATGCGCGATAAACTCTCATTTTTAGCACAGCAGACGCTAGAGAGAAGTAGTGTCTTAAAAGAGAGAGCTACTCAAGAGAGTAAACGTTTGGGTATTAGAATCTGGGAGAGTGCAAAAGCTGCATTAGAGGGTGCAATTAAGAGCGCAAAAGAGGTTTTAGACTCATCGCAAGAAGAGAGGGAGCATGGCAAGAAGAGCTAGGGCAACTACAACTAAATCAACAACTTCAAATAGTCCCTCTTATGAAGCTGATATTATACTCATAGATATTATAGGCTTTTCAAAGCTTGAATCAATAGAGCAACATGAATTAATTGTCTCCTTCACACAAAATTATAAGCAGATGATAGAGACAGTAATTGCAGAATCAAAAATAAAGTTTGATGATTTAATTGGTGGATTTATATCTACAGGTGATGGCTTCTATAGTATTTTATCCCCATCTCTTAAGGGTTATGGTGTTATATTCGCGCTTTCATTAAAAAGCTTTTCAGATATTGCACTTAAAAAACATAGCTATTTTAAAGGTGTTAGAATTGCTGTTCATACGGGTGAGGTTTACCCTTTTAATGATATTTTAGGGCATACTAACTTTGTTGGAGATGCTCTGAATGAGTGTGCTCGTTACCTAGATCATAAGCGTTTTGATATTAGTCATGTTGTAGTTTCTGATACTGCTTTTGACTCTTTTAGAGCTTTTTTAGATAAGCATCCAAAATATGCAGAAATCCTACGTGATCATGGTTTTAGAAGTGGAAATGCTTTTGAGTTTGAAGATAAACACCACTATATATATGTTGGATATGTTATTTGGACACGAAAGAATGGAATTATAAATCCTCCTAAAGTGCGATAGACTAAATTTGAAATGATAGTTGTGAATAAAAAATAGATTTAACTCTAAATTTTATTCTAATCCAGCTGCTTTAATGCTTTCTGCTTGAAAGTGCGCAGTTATTGGATCTACAACTTCATCAAATAGACCACCTTGAAGTATCTCATTTAAGCGGTAAAGAGTAAGCCCCACACGATGATCTGTAATACGGTTTTGTGGGTAGTTGTAAGTACGAATTCTCTCACTTCTATCACCGCTTCCGACTTGAGACTTTCGTGCGTCACCCTCTGATTCTAATTGCTTGTTCATCTCTAATTCATAAAGTCTAGCTTTGAGTACTTTCATGGCCTTATCTTTATTTTTGTGTTGAGATTTTCCATCTTGATTTGTTACTACAATTCCAGTTGGTAGGTGAGTAATTCTAACGGCGCTATCTGTTGTATTGACAGACTGTCCACCATTCCCGCTTGAGCGCATAACGTCAATTTTCAGATCGCTAGCGTTAATATCAATCTCTACATCTTCAACTTCAGGCATGATTGCTACAGTTATAGCAGATGTATGAACACGACCTTGTGATTCAGTAGCTGGAACACGTTGAACGCGGTGTGTTCCACCCTCATATTTTAGACGACTATAAACTCTTGCACCTTTAATTAGGGCAATAAGCTCTTTATATCCGCCAGTTGAACCATCAGATGTACTTACAAGCTCTACTTTCCATCCTTGAATTTCAGCGTAACGAACATAAGCAGTAAATAAATCACCAACAAATAGTGCTGCCTCATCTCCACCAGTTCCCGCGCGCATCTCTAAATAGATATTTCTATCATCATTGGGGTCACTTGGAATTAAAAGTTGTTTTATTTCACTCTCAATAATTGGACGCTGCTCTTCAAGTGCGCTTAGCTCTTCTTTTGCAAGTTCACCAAGCTCTTCATCGCCCAAAAGTGCTCTATTTTCATCAATTTGTTCTAAAGTATCTATGTAAGTATTAGCTTTTTCAACAAGTGGTAATAAATCAGACTGCTCTTTTGAGAGCTGAGTCATACGTTCTATATCATTTGTAATATCAGGAGCGCTCAGAAGAGAGTTAATCTCTTCATATCGAGCAATGAATGGTTCGAGTTTACTTTGAAGCATAAATTGCCCCTAAGATAGAGCGTTCACCTTAAGTTGTAAACGACCTACTTTACGTGCAGCTGTAGTTTTTTTCAAAAAACCTTTGCTTACCATTGCATGAATCTCTTTGTTAGCAACTTTCATTGCTCCTTGAGCATTATCTTTATTAGAAGCATCAACTGCCTCAAGAACTTCACGAGTGATATTTTTCAAACGTGTACGGTAGAATCTGTTACGCTCAGTACGTTTCTCTGTCTGGCGAATTCTTTTAAGTGCTGATTTATGGTTAGCCATATTGGTATTAACCCTCTCATATAAAAATTTGGATAGAATGTTACCTTAAAATAGATTAAATTTCAGTTAAATTTTATAGATTAACTTCAGAGGAACATTATATTATATGACAAAACTATTTGGAACTGACGGTGTAAGAGGGCGTGCGGGTGAATTTTTGACTGCTCAAATGGCAATGAGAGTTGCAATGGCAAGTGGTATTTATTTTCAAGAACACTCTAAAACTAGAAAAATTTTGGTTGGAAAAGATACTCGTAAGAGTGGATATATGATAGAAAATGCAGTTGTTAGTGGTCTTACAGCTGTTGGTTATGATGTTATTCAAATTGGTCCTATGCCTACACCTGCTGTCGCTTTTTTGACAGAAAACATGCGTTGTGACGCGGGAATTATGATTAGTGCTAGTCATAATACATATGATGATAACGGGATTAAGTTTTTTGATGCGCATGGGAATAAGCTTTCTTCTGAAATTGAAAAAATGATTGAAAAGATATATTCAGATGAGAATAGAATTGCACATGCCCAACAGACTGGACGTAAAATTGGTTTTTCAAAACGAATAGATGATGTTATAGGACGATATATTGTTCAACTAAAAAACTCATTTCCTACTGAACTCTCACTTCAAGGCATTAGAGTTGTCTTAGATACAGCAAATGGAGCTGGTTATCGTGTTGGACCAACTGTTTTAGAGGAGTTGGGTGCAGAAGTTATAGTTATTCATAATCGTCCAAATGGAGATAACATAAATGAGATGTGTGGGGCTATGCATACTAAAGATTTGCAAGATAAAGTCAAGCAGTATAGAGCAGATGTAGGTTTTGCCCTTGATGGAGATGCAGATAGATTGGTAATTGTAGATGAGTGTTCAGAAGTTGTTGATGGGGATCAGCTTATTGGTGCATTGGCACTTTTCTTAAAGAGTAGCAATAAGCTTAATAATAAAGATATTGTGACAACAGTTATGAGTAATGATGGTTTAGATGAATTTTTAACAAAAAATGGGATGAACCTAAAGCGAAGTGATGTTGGTGATAAAAATGTATTAGAATTAATGTTAAGTTGTGGAAGTAATTTTGGTGGTGAGCAAAGCGGACATGTAATAATGCATGAATTTGCTAAAACTGGTGATGGACTTGTTACTGCACTACAAGTTTTGGCATTAATGAAAAGTAGTAAAAGAAAAGCAAGTGAAGTACTTAGACCTTTTTCATTGTATCCACAACTTCAGGCAAATTTAGCAATAAGTAGAAAAACACCCTTAGATGAAATCAAAGGACTAAAAGAGATACTTAAACAAATAGAGAAAGATGAGATTCGTCATCTCGTACGTTACTCAGGTACAGAAAATAAGTTACGTATATTGCTTGAGGGAAAAGATGAAGAGTCTATGAATGTTCATTTAGAAGAGCTGAAAAACTTTTTGAGTCGTTCACTAAATGATTAAAAAGATCTATTATGCAACAATATTAATGGCTGTTGGTATTTTTGTAATTGATCAAAATATAAAATCAATATTCTTAGATGGTTATAGAAATTATGGAGAGTGTATCTCATTGGTGTTTGCTTTAAATAAAGGCGTTGCGTTTACAATGCTTGCATTTTTAGGTGAGTGGTTAAAGTGGTTACAGCTTATTTTATTAGCAATTATTGGTTGGAATGTAGCAAAAATGGGAGAGAGGTTTTTGTTACCTCTTGGTATTGTAGTTGGTTCTGGGCTTTCGAATATATATGACCGTTTTATTCATGGTGGAGTTGTTGATTATGTATATTGGCATTGTGGGTTTGAGTTTGCAATTTTTAACTTTGCAGATGTAATGATAGATATAGGTGTGGTTTGGTTGCTAGTTTTAAGTTTTAAAAATAAATAATTTACATAATTTTTAGTTAATATATTTTATTTTTAATTTATTATGTTAAAATTTAATTTGCAAAATATTTGCATAATTTAATTTTATATAGGAGCTAAATCATGCCTTCATGGGTTGTAGTAGTAATTGCTGTAGTGGTAATAGCAATAGCTGGAGCTATAGTCTCTTCACAAAATAGTGGTGATGACACAGCACAGACAACTAATTGTCCTACACAGTGTAAAGTTATTGGTGAGTTTGAATGTAATTCTGGTCGTTATGTAGGCTTGTGTATTGGTTGGTGGAATTGTCCAAGTTCAGTTCCTAATGGATGTGATTAAAATATAAGAGGGGATTATGCCTCTCGCATTCAACGCTGAGTAATAATCTTCATAAAAATAGAAGTATATATAAGTAGTTACCAACATAACTGTAATATATTTAAAATTTTAGGAACAAATAACACAATATTAGGTAAAATCACGCCCTTGTAAACTTAAAGGTCTCTTAGCTCAGTTGGTAGAGCGCTACCTCGACAAGGTAGATGTCGGCAGTTCGAGCCTGCCAGAGACCACCATTTAATTAACATGTCAAAGAAGCAAAGCTCCTTCGACTACGCTAACGCTGTGTTTTGCTCAGCGCAAAGCTCACGCACCCATTGGTGCTTTAAAACTAGAGGTACAAAATATGGATCAAATAGCAATTAAATATAATGAAACAATTATTGACATGCAAACGGCTAATAGTCAAAATATTGAGGGTGAACCAATCTATTTTGATAATTCTCCTGATGCCCTTAGTGTGATACGTCACTCAGCTGCGCATTTAATGGCTCAAGCTATAAAAGATATGTACCCAACTGCTAAATTTTTTGTTGGACCTGTTGTAGATGAGGGCTTTTACTATGATTTTAAAACTGATGAGCATATTAGCGAAGATGATTTAAAGAAAATAGAAAAGAGAATGCAAGAGCTTGCAAAGCGTAAGTATCCGATTGAGAAATATGAAATTAGTAAAGCTGAAGCATTAGAAAAATATAAAGATGATGAACTGAAATCTACAGTTTTAAGTCGCATTGAAGATGAAAATGTTAGTTTTTATACTCAAGGTGATTTTGAAGACTTGTGTCGTGGACCACACCTGCCAAATACTAGAATGTTGAGATTTACAAAACTTACTAAAGTTGCTGGTGCATATTTGGGTGGTGATGACAAAAATGAGATGCTAACTAGAATTTATGGTATCTCTTTTGCAGATAAAGAGGCTCTAAAAGCTTATACAACTATGATGCAAGAGGCACAAAAAAGAGATCATAGAAAGATAGGAACTGAGTTAAAACTTTTTACTTTTGAAGAAGAGGTTGGTGCAGGTCTTCCTATCTGGCTACCAGCTGGTGCGCGCTTACGTTCTCGTTTAGAACACATGCTTTATACTGCACATAGAAAAAGAGGTTATCAGCCAGTTCGTGGACCTGAACTTTTACGTTCAGATTTATGGAAAACTAGTGGACACTATGGAAACTATAAAGAGAATATGTACTTTACAACGATAGATGAGCAAGAGTATGGGATAAAACCTATGAACTGTGTTGGTCATATTAAAGTTTTTCAAAACGATTTACATAGTTATCGCGATTTACCAATTAAATATTTTGAGTATGGTGTTGTTCACAGGCATGAGTTGAGTGGTGTAATGCATGGCTTAATGCGTGTGCGTGAATTTACTCAAGATGATGCTCATATCTTTTGCGCACCTTCACAGATTGAGGGGATTATCGTTGAGGTTTTAGAATTTGTTGATAAGATTATGCAAGCATTTGAGTTTGATTATAAGATGATGGTATCAACTAAGCCTGAAAAAGCTATTGGAGATGATGCTATTTGGGATAGTGCAACTGCCTCAATTAGAGAAGCTTTAGATGAAAATGGACACTCTTATGGAATTGATGAGGGTGGTGGTGCATTTTATGGTCCAAAGATTGATATTAAGATAACTGACGCTATTGGACGTGAGTGGCAATGTGGAACTGTTCAGATAGATTTTAACCTTCCAGAACGTTTTGAACTAACTTATGTGGGTGAAAATAACACAAAAGAGCGACCAGTTATGATTCATAGAGCAATTTTAGGTTCATTTGAGCGTTTTATTGGTATATTAACGGAGCATTTTGCTGGTGAATTCCCATTTTTCCTAGCTCCGACTCAAATTGTGTTCATTCCAATTAGTGATTCTCATGTGGAATACGCTAAAGAATTGAGTGCTAAATTAGTTGATATTGACGTAGATTGTGAAATTTCTAATAAAAATGAGAGTCTGAATAAACGTGTACGTATGGCTGAGAAAGCAAAAGTTCCTATGATTGTAGTCCTTGGTGATGAAGAGGTAAAATCTAGAAGCGTTGCTGTAAGAGACAGACGTACGCGTGAGCAGTATAATCTGAGCGAAGGTGAATTTATGACACTAGTAAACGAACTTATGAAAAGGCACGTTTTTTGAATAAAAACAACTCCAAGAACAAAACTCTATTAAATGATCAAATTGACTTCCCAGAAGTTCGCTGTTTGGGCGACGATGGGACACAACATGGACTTATCTCAAGCGAAGAAGCCCTGAAAATTGCAAACAATGAGGGTTTAGATTTAGTGTTAATAGCACCAGATGCAAAGCCACCAGTTTGTAAGATTATGGATTATGGTAAGTTTCGTTACCAAGAAGAGAAGAAGAAAAAAGAGGCTAGAAAAAAGCAAAAAACTATTGTTTTAAAAGAGATAAAGCTTTCAGTTAAAATTGCAGATAATGATATTAGCTATAAAGTAAAGCATGCACGTGAGTTTTTAGAGCATGGCTATCACGTAAAGTTCCGTGTTTTTCTTAGGGGTCGTGAGATGGCTCATCCAGAAGCTGCACGTGATGTTTTACTAAAGGTTTGGCCAATGGTTGAGGACTTGGGTGTCATGGACAAGTCTCCATCAATGGAAGGACGTTACTATAATATGCTGGTTCTCCCTCAAAAAGAGGCTTAGTAATAATTAAAAAATTTTAGAAAGGAGAAGATTTATGCCAAAGATGAAAACGCACCGTGGTGCAGCAAAACGTTTTAAAGTTAAGAAAAATAGCATTAAACGTGGTACTGCTTTTAGAAGCCACATTTTAACCAAAGTTGAACCTGCAACTAGACGCACGCTAAATACGCCAAAGACAGTTCATAAGGTTGATGAGCCACGCATTAGCGAGATGCTCTGTAGATAATTAGCGTACACTTGGAACGCTCTCCGCTTACATTTAATTGTAGCTATGCGGACAAGTTTAAATCATATTGATGATTTGACACCTAAGAAACCAAAAAATTATAGTGGATACTATAGGTCAAGGAGACATATAAATGAGAGTAAAAACTGGAGTCGTAAGACGCAGAAGACATAAAAAAATATTAAAGTTGGCAAAAGGCTTTTATAGCGGACGCCGTAAACATTTTAGAAAAGCAAAAGAGCAGATTGAACGTAGTCTAGTTTACGCATTTCGTGATCGTAAACAGAAAAAAAGAGAATTTAGAAAACTATGGATTATACGTATCAACGCTGCATGTCGTTTAAATGATATGAGCTATTCAAGATTCATGAACGGCCTTAAAAAAGCTGGAATTGAACTTGACCGTAAAATCTTAGCTGATATGGCTATGAATGAGCCAGCAACATTTAGTTCAGTTGTAGAACAAGCTAAGGCTGCATTATAGTCACTTAGGGCCTCGGCTCTATAGTGATTACCATCTATTTACACTTCTTCTATAAACTTTCACTCAATTTAAGAACATTACAGGTAGAATTCTTTCTATTTTTATTATAAGGTTTTCTTTGAAAATACTAGTCACTGGTGCTGCTGGATTTATTGGATTTCATACTGTTAAGCGTTTGATAGAGCGTGGTGATGAAGTTGTTGGTCTTGATAGCATTAATGACTATTACGATGTAAGTATAAAATATGGTAGATTATTAGAGTGCGGGATAGCACAAGATAAGATTGTTGAAAGAAAACCAGTTCAAAGTTCAAAGTATAGCTCTTATAGATTTGTTCAGATGCAACTTGAGGATAAAGCTTCAATTGATGCACTGTTTTCAATAGAAAAATTTGATAGAGTTATTAATCTTGCTGCGCAAGCTGGAGTTAGGTACTCAATTACAAATCCTGATGCTTATATTCAAAGTAATATTGTTGGATTTATAAATATTTTAGAAGCCTGCCGTCATAACAGTATTGAACATTTAGCATACGCTAGTAGTTCAAGTGTTTATGGGTTAAATGAAGCTCAACCATTTTCAACTGGTAATAATGTTGACCATCCAATGAGTCTGTACGCTGCAACTAAAAAGAGTAATGAGCTGATGGCTCATACTTACAGTCACTTATATGGGTTACCAACAACTGGACTTAGATTTTTTACAGTTTATGGTCCATGGGGACGTCCAGATATGGCACTATTTTTATTTACAAAAGCAATTTTAGAAAATCGTCCAATTGATGTTTTTAATCATGGGGATATGTTACGTGATTTTACATATGTCGACGATATTGTTGAGGGTGTAGTTAGGGTTATAGACAGTCCTGCACAATCAAATGAAAATTGGAGTGGACTGAACCCAGAGCCAAACAGTTCGCATGCACCATATAAAATTTATAATATTGGGAATAATGCTCCTGTTAAGTTGATGGACTTTGTTTCAGCAATAGAAAAATCATTAGGTAAAAATGCTCAAAAAAATATGCTGCCACTACAAGCTGGTGATGTACCGTCGACTTATGCAAATGTAGATGATTTGGTAAATGATTTAGGTTATAAGCCTGAAACTTCGATTGAAGCAGGAATAGAGAGTTTTATTACTTGGTATAAATTATTTTTTAATATAAAGGATTAGTATGTATTTATTTACTTCTGAAGTTGTTGCCCCTGGGCACCCTGATAAATGTGCGGATATTATTGCGGACACTGTAGTTGATGCTTATTTGCAAAATGACCCGAATTCTCGTGTTGCCTCTGAGGTTTTTGTTGCTGGAAAAAATGTAGTTATTGGTGGTGAGGTGACATCTAAGAAGTCATACACTCAAGATGATTATGAAAAGATGGTGCATAGTGCTCTAGTAAATATTGGCTATAATAATGATGCAACGTTTACAAAAAGTCAATGTTTATATCCTAGTGATGTTGATGTTCAGATTATGTTAAATCAACAATCCCCTGATATTAATCAAGGTGTTGATCAAGAGAGTGGTGAAATAGGTGCAGGTGATCAAGGAATTATGTTTGGTTTTGCTAGCGATGAAACAGCAGATTTCATGCCAGCTGCTATAACATATGCACGTATGATAATGGAAAAAGTTTATCATTACGCACTAAATCATTCGCACAAACTTGGTGTTGATATTAAAACACAAGTAACGCTTGATTATGTAACAAAAGAGAATTTTGAAAATTGCGCTCCTCAAAAGATACACACAATTGTTGTGTCAGCACCTTCAGTTGAGGGAATTGAAATTGATGAAGTACGTGCGCTTATTCAAGGTTTAATTGATGATACAGGACTTCCTACATCACTTTATAACAGAGAAGATTGTATTATTCATATAAATCCAACTGGACGTTATGTAAATCACTCTTCACTTCATGACTCAGGATTAACTGGTCGTAAATTGATTGTTGATAGTTATGGTGGTTATGCTCCAATTGGTGGTGGAGCACAATCTAGTAAAGATTATACTAAAGTTGATAGAAGTGGACTTTATGCATCGCGCTGGATTGCTAAACACATAGTTGCAGCAAAGCTTGCAAAAAAAGCAATAGTACAACTTTCATATGCAATCGGTGTTGCAAAACCAGTATCAGTTACTATTGATACAATGGGAACTGAAATTGATGGGATTGATGATGCAGAGCTTTCAGATTTAATTTCTAAAGAGTTTTCATTAACTCCAAAATGGATAACAGATAAATTTTATCTAGATACTCCAAGTGCAGATACATTTCTTTACGCAGATGTAGCAGCACGTGGGCAGGTTGGTCAAAGTGATTATCCATGGGAAAAGTTAGATAATTTAGAGTGGTTTGAAAATTTAGCGTAAGGATAGATGTTGGAAAATATTAAAATTGCCGTTATCGGTCTTGGATATGTTGGACTGCCTTTGGCTGTTGAATTTGGAAAAAAATATGAGACGGTTGGTTTTGATATAGCACAATGGAGAGTTGATGAGTTAAGAGATGGACATGATCGTACTTTAGAAGTTGAAAAGGCCAACCTCTTGAGCTCATCTAACCTTTCATTTACTACAAAATTAGATGAGATTGGCAAGTGCAATATCTTTATTGTGACAGTACCAACACCAATAGATGAGCATAAGCGTCCAGACTTAATACCTCTTATTAAAGCTAGTGAGAGTATTGGTAAAATTTTAAAGAGAGATGATATTGTTATATATGAATCTACTGTGTATCCAGGTGCTACAGAAGAGGACTGTGTACCTGTACTTGAAAAGGTCAGTGGACTTACTTTTAACAAGGACTTTTTTTGTGGATATTCGCCAGAGCGAATAAATCCTGGTGATAAAGAGCATACTGTTACAAAAATATTAAAAGTCACAAGTGGCTCAACTCCAGAAGTTGCACAAAAAGTAGATAATCTTTATAAAAGTATTATAGTCGCAGGTACACATTTAGCGCCAAGTATAAAAGTTGCAGAAGCAGCAAAAGTTATTGAAAACTCTCAACGTGATATAAATATTGCGTTTGTAAATGAACTTGCGATTATTTTTAATAAATTAGGAATTGATACAAATGCTGTACTTGAAGCAGCTGGGACTAAGTGGAATTTTTTAAAGTTTAAGCCAGGTTTAGTTGGTGGACATTGCATAGGAGTAGACCCATATTATTTAACACATAAAGCTCAGCAAGTTGGTTATAATCCTGAAATTATATTAGCCGGTAGAAGGTTAAATGACAATATGGGGATATATGTAGCCAATCAAGTAGTTAAACTTATGATAAAAAAAGGTCATAAAATTGAGGGTGCTAAGGTATTAGTTCTTGGTATTACATTTAAAGAAAATACGCCAGATATCAGAAACTCTAGGGTTATTGATGTTATACGAGAATTAGAAGAGTTTGGATGTGAAATTGATGTTTATGATCCTTGGGCAGACCATGAAGAGGTAAAGTATGAATATGGAGTAAGTCTAATAGATAATATAAATGCAAAAAAGTATGAAGCATCTATTTTAGCTGTAGGGCATACAGAGTTTCACAGCCTACAATTAAGTGATAATAAAAATATGGTTATTTATGATATTAAATCAAAGCTCAAATCAAGTGATGGTAGTTTATAAATTTTGAAAGATTTGTTTAGTAAATTATCTTCCTTACTTAGTAATGGAGATAAAAAGCACCTTTTCCTATTGACGGTACTTTCAATGATTGTATCTATTATTGAGACAGTTGGAATAACTGCTATTATGCCTTTTGTAGCTATTGCAAGTGACTTTAGTGTTATTCATACTAATGAGTATTTCTCAAAGATTTATCATTTGTTCTCATTTGAAAATTATATATCATTTGTAATTTTTATAGGTGCACTATTAATAATGTTTTATATTGTACGAAGTGCAATAAATCTATTTTATTCGTATTTGCTTGTAAGATTTACAAGTACTAGATATCATTTAATAGCTTATAGGCTATTTGAAAACTATTTGGGACGTAGCTATAGAGACTTTATTGAAAGCAATAGTAGTGAAATGATAAAATCAATTGTAAGTGAGGCACAGGGAGTAACTGGTATTATTTCTGCTTTACTTTTTATGTTAAGTGAAATATTTGTAGTAGTTTTTATTTATGGTATAATGTTGTACGTAAATTGGAAAATAACTATTCTTTTAACAGTTATTTTAAGTATTAATGCATTTTTTATGGTTAAAATTGTTTCTAGCAGAATTAAAACTGCAGGTACATTTAGGGAGAGTTCGCAAAAGATATTTTTTGAGATAATAAACTCTACATTTGGAAATTTTAAACTTATTAAATTAAATTCAAGAGATTCCATAATTAAAAATGAATTTAAGAATGCAAGTTATGAATATATGCAGACTATGGTTTCAAGTGGTACTTTGAAGCATTTCCCACGACTATTTTTAGAAGCCATAGGTTTTTCTATAGTTGTATTTGTAATAGTATATTTAGTTTATAAATATCAACAAGATATTTCAGGTGCGATGGCGATGATTTCTATGTTTATACTTGGTCTTTATAGATTAATGCCATCTGCTAATAGATTATTAACATATTACAATACAATACAATATAATCATCGTTCATTAGATGTCATTCATAATGATTTAATTTATGAGGTTGAAGATTTATCTGATGAAGAAATAGAATTTAAAAAATTAATAGAGGTTAACTCTTTAGAATTTTCATATCTAGAGGAAAAACCAATTTTGAATGGTATAACTCTTTCAATTAAAAAGGGTGAAAAAATTGCATTTGTTGGTGAAAGTGGAAGTGGAAAGAGTACTTTTGTTGATTTGATAATTGGGTTATATAGACCAAAACAGGGTTATATTTCAATTGATGGTAATATGCTTGACAATAGCAACATAAAGGCTTGGAGAAAAAAGGTAGGTTATATTCCTCAATCAATTTATCTATTTGATGGAACAGTGGCAGAAAATATATCTTTTGGTGGTGAAATTGATGAAAGTAGAATTATGAAAGTTTTAGCTCAAGCTAAAATATTAGATTTTCTTAAAAACCATCATGAAGGTATTCACACAATGGTCGGAGAAGGTGGTATAAAGTTAAGTGGTGGTCAGAAACAAAGAATAGCAATTGCTAGAGCATTATATGGTAAACCTGATATATTAGTATTGGATGAAGCAACATCTGCACTAGACTATGAAACAGAATCTCAAATAATGGATGAAATTTATGATATAAGTTTTGATAAGACTTTAATTATAATTGCACATAGACTTACTACAATAGAACGATGTGAAAAAGTTTATCGACTAGAGAATGGGAAATTGGTAAATAATTGAGTTATGAAAAAAGCAATTTTTATACAATCACGTCTGTCATCATCAAGATTTCCAGGAAAAATGTTAGCTTCACTTGGTGGTATAACTTTAGTTGAGTATGTCTATAATAGATGTAAACAATCAAATGAAGCAGATAAAGTTATGATAATAACATCAATAGAAGAAAGTGATGATGCATTGTACGAATTGTGTCTTTCAAGGGATATTCCTGTATTTAGAGGTTCTTTGAATGATGTACTAAAGCGGTATATTGATGCTGCTGAGTTTATGAATATAAACAGAGTTTGTAGGGTTTGTGGTGATTCACCATTTGTTGATATTGATGCAATTGATAAGTTATTTATTGAAATTGAAAATAGCGGTAAGTTAGATTATATTTCATCATCAAATTCTTTAAATGGGTTTATGTCAGAAGTATTTGTAATGGATTTACTTAAAGAAGTATATAATTATGATTTGAAAGATGAAGATTATGAACATGTTACTAAGTATATTCGTGATAATAGTAGTGATTTTTCAACAAAAGAGATTGATTTACAATTAAGACCAAGTGAATTAGAAAAATTTACATTAACTATTGATTATGAAAAAGATTTAGGTATTGCTAATAAAATAGTAGAAAAGTTAGATGGATTTGATTTTACATCTTCTGATGTTATCTCAATCTTAGAAAAAATTAAAGATGAAATATGAGCTATGAAGCACCGGATTTTCCTAAACGATTAGAAATAGAGTTGGTGAGTGATTGTAATCTGAAATGTACATATTGTCCTCGTCATTTTGTTAATGAATTAACAGGATACATGGATTATTCGTTGTTTGATAAAATAATTACTGAACTTGAACCATACCCAGAAAGTATATTAGTCTTGCACCGTCGTGGTGAGAGTATGTTACACCCACGTTTTAATGATATGCTTAACAGAATAGCAGGCAAATTCTCAAATGTTCAAATGGCAACTAATGCAACTGCATTGAACCCTGATAAGTTTGAAGCAATTGTCAATGGGTTAACGTTTTTATCATTTAGTCTCGATACACCTGATAATTTTAATAAAACAAGAGTTCCTGCAAAGTATGACAAAGTAGAGAAGAAAATTTTGGATTTTTTGGCTTACAATAATGGCAGGGTACAGACGCAAGCCTCAATGGTTCGTACTGCTCAAACACCAGAAGGTGCAGGTGAAGAGTTTACTGCAATATGGAAAGATAGGGTGGATAGAGTACGTATTTATGAGGAACACTCAACTGATGGAAATTTTGGGTCGCTAAAAAATCCTCGTAAAAATAGAAAACCTTGTGTTATGCCTATTTATGAGATGTTAATCTATGATGATGGCAAGGTAGCTCGTTGTAATCATGACTGGGACAGTGATGGAATGGGAGATGTCTCTACTCACACTTTAAGTGATGTTTGGCACAATGCAAAATATAAAAATTTACGTTGGCAACATGAACATCAAAAATTAACTGATCCAGTGTGTAGTACGTGTGACAGTTGGTACCCTGAAATTGGTAATCAGGACACTGGAGAGGTGATAGAAAATGGATGATGAATTTATTCCTTTAGCAAAGCCAACAATTCATGATGAAGAGATTAATGCAGCAGTAGAAGTTTTAAAGAGTGGCTGGTGGACCACAGGACCCAAAGTATCAGAGTTTGAAAAAGAGATGACTGAGTTCTTAAAAGTTGATGATGAATTATATACAGTAGGTTTAAACTCTTGTACCTCTGCATTACATTTAGCTCTTTTAGCATTAGGAATTAAAGAGGGTGATGAAGTTATTGTGCCCACTTGGACTTTTGCAGCGACGGCGCAAGTCGTTGAATGGACGGGGGCGACTTTAGTTCTGTGTGATGTTGAAGTTGATACGTTAAATATAGATGTTAAAAAGGCAAAGTCTTTAATAACTGATAAAACAAAAGCAATTATACCAGTACATATTGCAGGTTTTCCATGTGATATGGAAGAGATTTCAATCTTAGCTAATGAGTTTAATATTAAAGTTGTTGAAGATGCAGCACACGCTATTGGAACTGAGTATTTAGGTACAAAAATTGGAAACTTTTCTGATGTGACATGTTTTAGTTTTTACGCTACTAAAAATTTAGCGATGGGTGAAGGTGGCGCGGCAGTATCAAAAGATTATGAATTAGTTGAAAGAATACGAAAACTTAGCTATTTTGGAATTAATAAATCTGCATTTAAAAGATATGAAAAGACTGGTACATGGTTTTATGATATTGAAGAGATGGGATATAAGAGTAATCTTGATAGTGTACACGCAGCTGTTGGTTTAGTTCAGCTTAAAAATCTTGATGATATGAACAGAAGAAGACGTAAAATTGCAAGTTTTTACAAAGAAAATTTAAGTGATAAATTGGCTTTCTTTAAAGATTCAAAGAACCATTATCACACTTATCATCTTTTTATGATTAGTTTACCTAAAACAATTGAAAGAAATATTTTTATAGAAAAGTTACGTGATTATAACATTGGAGCTAGTGTACACTTTAGACCATTACATCTACATAGCTACTATGCAAGTAGGAGTGATATTGCAGATTTTCCAGTGGCAAATGAGATATTTAATTCTATAGTCTCAATTCCTATGTATCCTGCGATGAGTGATGATGATGTTAAAAGAGTTGTAGATACAATTAATACAGTATTGGATGCATATGGATAAGTTTAAGCAAAAACTTTTACAGACTAAACGAGTATCAGTATGGGGAATAGGATATTTAGGTTACACAACAGTACTGAAATTACAGACTGAAGGCTTTTCTGCTGATGTGTATGATTTTACAACTGAGCGCTTGAATGGCTTGGCTGATGGAAGTTACCCAACGAAAGAACAGCGTAATACATGGACAAAACATACGCAAATTCCAAAAATTGATTTAGATAGAGCATCTATAATCGAAGAGATAAATTTATTATTTAATAACAGCGTGCACATTATCTCCTCTCCTTTGTTTAATCAAGATAGCACTGATTCCTTAGATAAGCTTTTGAAAATGTTCATTGAACATGGGAGCCAGATGGAGAATGCATTAATAGTTTTTCAAGCTGCTGGAGTACCTAGAACGATTGAAAATCAGTTTATTAATGTAGTAAAAAAAGAAGGAATAGAAACTAATATTGTTTCAATATTTCGTAGTGATTGGAATATTGAAGATTTTTTACATAGTGGAAAAAATCGCTTTATTGCAGGCAATAGTGAGCGCGCAGTTGCTATGGGTACTACTTTTACAGAAGTTTTGCATCTTAATCCTATTGTACTTAATTCAATTGTAGAGGCAGAAGTTTTTGAAAATGCAAAGAACTCACTAGAATATACAATGACAGCTTTTTTTAATCAATTGAGTTTGGCATATCCTGATATTGATATTTCGACGATGTCACAAAAATTATTAGCTCAAATGTGTGTTGATGATGTGTCTATGGGCGTAAGTAGTATTGATTATCAGTCAGAACAAGCAATAGAGCATTTACTAGAAGGTGCACGCCTAGATTATTTAGGAGTTATTAAAGAAGCGCGAAGTTCTAATTTGTCACTATTGCTATATTATGCAGACTTATTGAAAAATAGTGGCATACGTTCTGTTACAATTTTTGGATTGTCATCATACAACAGTTTAAAAGATCTTCGTTTTTCACCATCTTTAATGCTTTCAGAGTATCTTTTAAAGATTGGAATTGATGTGAGTATTCATGATTCTAATTTTACAAAGAAAGAGATACTTAAAAACCTCTCTAAGTGTACAGTCTTAGAGTTAAATGATTCTAAGATTTCAACTGATGCTGTCATTGTTATGAGCATGAGTGAAGAGTATAAATATTACACTCAAGAGTATTTAGACGAGGTAGGATTTACAAGCAGTAAAATAGTTATTGATAATACAGACCTTTTTCAAGACTTTAAGTACAATAGTGAAACTTTGTACCATAGAATTGGTGATGGCAAACTAAGTAGGTTGATATAATATAAATGTGTGGAATAGCTGGATTTATCTCAACCAATAAAAATTATAATGCAAGTTCAATAGTTACTCAGATGCTTGATATTATCAATCATCGTGGACCAGACCAAAGTGGACAACAGACGTATGGTGATACGACGATAGGTATGGTTCGGCTCAGCATAATTGATAATGTAGATCATGCAATTCCAGTAGCTGATGAGAGCGGTAATTATTCCATTGTCTATAATGGAGAAATTTATAATCACGATACAATAAAAAATTCACTCAAATCTAAATATAGTTTTAAAACAGATTCAGACACTGAAACGGCATTGATTAGTTACATAGAAAATGGTGTTAAATCATTTGGTGAACATAATGGAATGTATGCATTCGCTATTCATGATGAGAGAAAAAAAGAGACTATAGTGGTACGCGATAAAGGAGGAGAGAAACCTCTTTATTATACAAAAAATGGCGACTTTATAGCATTTGCTAGCGAGATGAAAGCCCTGTTACATATAGTAGAACCACGTTTTAATGAAGATGCAATCTCGTATGAAGCATATGAATTTACAGTAGGTAAAGAAACGCTATTTAAAGATATTTATCAGTTAGAACCAGGAGAATATTTACGAATTAAAGATGGAAAATTATTTGTTCATAATTATTGGAAAGTTTGGGATAATATAATAGATGTTCCAGATGATAAAGATAAGATTATTGAAGATTTAAGTGAACTGGTAGAAGATTCAATACTTTTGAGAACAAAGAATACGGCACATAATTATGCTGCATTTATTAGTGGAGGAGTTGATAGTTCATTAATCGCATGTATTGCAAAACCTGATTATCTTTACACTGCACATTATGAATATAGTGATTTTGACGAACTTCCTTATGCAAAATTAGTTGCAAAGCAGATTAATAAAGAGCTTAGAGTAGTGCAACCAAATAAAGAGGACTTTATTCGGACAAGAGAACAGATTGCATATACACTTGATACACCTTGCACATGGACAAGTTTCACATTATGGATGTTGCTAGAGCGTGCAAGTAAAGATGGTGTAAAGATTGTTATGAATGGTGATGGAGCTGATGAGTTGTTTGCTGGTTATCATCGCTACCACTTACTCCATCATGATGAGCAGATTCACTCGCTTGAGGCTATGCAACAATACTCTTATCTGATTAATAAATATTATGGCTCACCAGCTAGTCGTTATTCAAAACTGGTTAATAGAAATGATAACCCTTATAATGAGAGAGTTAATCGTTATTTAGATGAAAGTATTGGGAATTATTCAGCTCATATGAAAGATGATATTGTTCATTTCATGGGGTTAAATGATTTTTATTCGACTATGCAGGTCTTACTTCAAATGGCAGATAGAGTTAATATGGCATTTAGTGTAGAAAATCGTTCACCATTTTTAGATTATCGTTTAATGCAATATGCTTACTCTATGCCATCAAAATATAAAATTAAAGATGGAGTTACTAAATGGGTATTAAAAGAAGTTTCTAAAAAATTTATCCCTTTAGAAATATCTGAACGTACAGATAAACGTGGCTTTTCTGCACCTGTAAATAAGTGGTTTGAATGGGATAAACAGGGTAAATATAATCGTTCAGCATATAAAAATATGGTTTTAGATGATTGGAAAAATCGATATAAAATTAAGGAAAATTTATGAATATAGAAAAGAAATATTATAAAGAACTAGAAAAGTTTCAAAAATATTGTATGCAATTACAAGAGAATGGTGGGTCCTATTTTGTTGTAATCGTAAATCATGAGTTGTATAGATTTTTATATCCATATGAACCTTATGAAAAGTTTGAAAACATAGATCCAGTTAATTTTGTTTATGAAAAAATAGTTTCTTTGAATATATTTTTGGAACAAAGTTTTAATAGTATATGTTTTTATGATTTTGACGTAAAAAAAAGTGGAACAATATTATCCTCAACTAGCAGTTTAGAAAAAAAGACATCAGATGTATATACATCATTGTGGAATGAGTTTAGTACTAAAACATTACTTGATGAGAGTAGAAAACTTTTAACAAAAAGAATTCCAGTAGATATTATAGAAAGGGATATAAAAGGTAAAGTTATTTTAGATATGGGTTGCGGAAGTGGTAGGTACTCATTGGCACTCTCTATGCTAGGTGCAAAAAAAGTTTATGCTGTTGATTTGTTTGCTCAGTCATACCAAGAATCGAAAGAAATTGCAAAAAAAGAATCATTAAATATAGAATTTTCTGAAGCAAATTTTCATAATTTGCCTTTTAAAGATGAAAAATTTGACTTTGTATTTTCAAATGGAACAATTCATCACTCAACATCTATTAAAAAAAGTTTGAAGGAATACAAAAGGGTTCTAAAAAATGGAAAAAAGGGATTTTTATATATTTATGCAGATAAAGGAATTTTTTGGAATACAAGAAAAATAATGCGAAAAATATTTAAAAATATTCCTATAGAATATACAAATTCTGTATTAAAAATGATGGGTATGCCACAGAATCGTTTTATCTTTTCAGATGTTTGGCATGTACCTATTGAAACACATACAACTAAAAATGAGCTTGAAGGTTATTTGAAAAAATATGATTTTTCATATGATAAATTAATTTCAAAAAACAAATTTGATCTAGATTATGCCATATCCATAGATATTAAAGATGCAAAAGTTATGTGGGGTGACGGAGAACATAGATATATCTTAGGCAAAAATTAATGTTTTCATGGGGAATATTTTTTTTTGATAGATTCTTTGTTAAGCTGAAAAGTCTTTTTATAAAAAGAATATTAATATACAGAGGAGTAAGTGTAGGAGATAATTTTCTTATTTACGGTATTCCTTATTTAAAGTTGAATGGTAAAACTAAAAATATTATAATTGGTAATAATGTAGAAATTTATGGAAATATTGATATAAGAAATAGAGAGTATGGAAAAATAATCATAAGTGACAATGTAAAATTTGATACTGATTGCCGTTTAGTGGCAGCTAATAATGCAATTTTAACAATTGGTGAATGTGTTGCTATAGGGCCTAGATGTATTTTTAACTGCGGTGCTAATGTTACAATTGGGAAAAAGTCTTTATTTTCTGGTGGTATATTTGTGAATTCTAGTGCTCATGAAATATCCAGAAATACTTTTATTAGAGATCAAGGTTATTATCATAAACCTGTTGTTATTGGCGAAGATGTATTTATTGGTGCAAATGCTGTTATAAGTCCAGGTGTACATTTAAAAAATGGTTCTGTTATTGGAGCAAATGCAGTTGCATCAAGGGATTGTATGGAATATTCAATTAATGTTGGTATTCCTGCTAAAATAATAAAAACAAGAGAGTAAAATATAGTTTTGTTAAGTAATTGATGGTGTTAAATTATAAATACAGTATATATTTGCTAAACTGATAAGATTTTTTATATAGTAACTACTTATTTTAGATATTTACGTAATGGTTTTTAATAATAAATTTAGGACATGCTAGTAAATTTAGATTAAGTAGTAGTAAAGTGTTTTTTGTGCTTAAGTGTGTGACTTTTTTATTATTACTTGAATTAAGAAAGGTTTATAGTGGAACATAGTTATAGTAACAATAAGTTTTTATTTGATAAAAAAGGTTTTTTAATAAGCAAAGGTATAGTTGATGAATATTCGATAAAAGAAGTGTTTTTGTCATTAAATATGATTCTTAAAAAGTATTATAAAGATGCAAAAACTTACAAAGGTTGGAATGATATAGAATTTCATGAGTTAATGTTAAAAATTAAAAAAAATGATCCAAAAATTTTTTCTAAGATATACGATACAATGCAAGTTAGTATACCTTTATTCTCTCTTACCACACAAAAAAATATTTCTAATATGGCTGCACATCTATTGAGTGTGAAAAGTCATGATTTAGCAGCAACTGGATTTATGTTAAGAATGGATGTCCCATTTGATAGTAAGAATAAATTAAATTGGCATCAAGACAATGCTTATTATAAGCAAAATTTGGATGGTAATAATGGACTTGTTGTATGGATTCCAATGCATGATGTAGATATTGAAAATGGAACAGTAATGGCTATTGAAGGAAGTCATGAATTAGGTTTAATAACCCCAAAGCGTAAAGAGAAGATTAATTATGTAACTTCAGAGCAGTTTGTAGTTCCAGATGATTATATTAACCATAGTAAACAAATAAATGTTGTTGCAAAGCAAAAAGATATTGCATTTTTTAATATGAATTTAATACATAGAAGTGGAGATAATACTTCTGATAAAATTAGATTTGTTGCTGGGGTTAGATATCATAAAATGATTTCAGATGATTTTGTTCCAGGTAGACTAAATTATGTTTATAGTAATGTTTAAGATATATAATTGAATACATATATAATTTCAGAAATAGGTATAAATCATAACGGTAGTTTAGAAAATTGTTATAAAATGATAGATGTATCAGTTGAATCTGGATGTAGTGCTGCAAAATTTCAACTTTTTTCTGCAAAAAATCTCTATCCAAAGAGTGCTGGCAGATTGGATTGGAAAGATGATGATAAAGAGTATAGCTACGATATATATGAAGCTGTAAAAAACTTTGAATTGCCAGAAGAGTGGATTGACAAGTTAATAGAATATTGTAAAAGTAAAAATATTGATTTTATGGTTTCTGTATTTGATGAATCAGGTCTTGATTATATTGTTCAAAAAGGTATAAAAGTTATTAAACTTTCATCTTATACAATTACAAATATACCTTTGATAGAAGCTTGTGCAAAAACTATGTTACCACTTATAATGAGTACTGGTGGTGCTACATTAAGTGAAACTGAAGAAGCATTGAATAGTGTGTTAAAATATCATAATAATGTGACAATTTTACATTGTTCTATATCATATCCAACCAAATTAGAAGATGTTAATATGGGTGTCTTGGATACTTTTAAATATGCCTTTCCAGAGATTAGTCGTGGTTATTCTGATCATACAATGGAATCTTCTGAGGCGCCTATTCAGGCTATATACCTTGGCAGTTCTGTGGTTGAAAAGCATATGACATTAGATAAAACAATGGATGGACCAGATCATTTTTTTGCTTTGGAACCACATGAATTGTCAAGTATGGTTGCAGATATTAGAAAAGCTGAGCAAGATTATGAAAATGGTAATTTTGAGATAGATAAAACAATTTATGGAAGTAGCGAAAAAATTTGCCATGAACATGAAAAATATTTACGAGATTTCGCGTATATGACGCTTTTTTCAAAAAGAGAGATAAAAGCGGGCGAGATAATATCTTTAGATGATATCTCTATCTTACGTCCTGGAAAAAAAGCAAGGGGACTAGAACCAAAGTACTTTAAACTTTTCAAAGATAATACTGTTGTCGCAAAGTGTGATATTGCTTTTGAAGAACCTTTTCTATGGAACATACTTTTGTGAGACGCATACTTTTTAGAGCTGATGCAGCACCACACATTGGGATAGGTGACTTAATGTCACTTATTCACCTTTCTAAATATTTTGATGAAACATGGGAAACTTTTTTTGTTATTAAGGATTATAGAGCAGGTTTAGATTTGATTTCGAAGTATAAAATTGATGACTCTATAGTAATTAAACAAGATATTGATATTGAAGATGAGATTATACTTCTCAATAAATTTATTAAAGAAAAAAGTATTGATGTTATCTTCTTTGAAATTACAGAACGTAAGTTAACAGACTATCAAGGTATTGATAATAAAGTAAAAAAGATGTGCGTTTCGTTTGATGGACATATTTTAGATAATATGGACTTAGTTGTTGATTGGGACGTTGAAGCTTATAAATATTTTCTTCCAAGTAAGCATCCTTATACAAGGTTTTTATTAGGACATGAGTATGTTATCTTACCGCAAGAGTTCTATTCTAAAAATATTTTATATAGAGAGTATTCAAAATTTACAAAAAAAGTTCTTATTGCAATGGGCGGGGCAGATGAGCTAGACTTTACATATAAAGTTACAAAAGTATTGATTGAAGCTAGGTTAGATATTGAGATTGTGGCAATAATTGGTTCTGGTTATGAAAATATAGGTAATTTGGAAAAGTTAGTAAATAAATTTAGTAGTAAATGTAAAATTAAATTTAACGTTACAAATATAATTGATGAATACCTTGATTGTGATGTTGCAATAGGTGCTGGTGGATTAACATCATCCGAGCTTGTGGCATCAAAAACTCCTTCAGTATTGATTGCAACATATGAGCACCAGATTGCAAGGTGTAAGTTTTTTCATGAGCATGGATGGGTTAAATATTTAGGATTTAGAAACTTTGATGTAGCTGAGCTAGTTAAGTTTGTGAAAAAGCCTCTCTATCCTAATAGTGAAGTAGTATTTAATACCAAGAATATAGTGTATTCTATTGAGGAATTAGTATGATATTTATTGATGATGGTAGTAAGCAAAGTGAAGATCTATTTTTGGAGTATAAATTAAGTAAAAAAAAATTTATTTATCTTAAGTATTTAAAATGGGATACTAATTTTTTTTCAAAACCATCATATATTCTAGATTTTGATAAATCAAATTTTATACCAAATGAAAATTTTAAAAAGTTATTAACTAGTAAATTTTTAGATAGTTTTATCTCTGTCAAATTAAATACACAATTTGACTTTAAATATATGGATTTTTTACAAAAATGTGGTTTCGTATACATAGATACTGAGGTTCAATTAGAGCATAGTGGCATTAATATAAGTTTTGATAATACGATTGACATTCAAGATTTAAGCGTGAATAAGGATTTACCATATGAAGAATTAGGAGGTAGTTTCAGTTTAACTAGATTCCATACAGATATTAATATTACTAATGATAAGGCTGATTTAATATGGATTGAATATCTAAGGAATTTTAAACCTGGAGAAGATAAGCATATTTATGTGGCAAAAATCGAAAATCGTATTATTGGTACAGCCTTAATAACTGTATCTTGTAATATCGCTTATTTGTTTTTTATAGCAGTTTTGAAGGAGAATAGAGGTTTAGGAGTAGGGCAACAATTAATAAATAGAGTGTTAAGTGACTTTACAGAATTTAAGATTCAAACAGGAACGCAAGTAAAAAATATAAATGCATTGAATTTTTACATAAAAAATGGATTTACTATTATAAATAGCTCTTCTGTATTGCATAGATATTAAATTTGGTGAGCTTAATAATAAAAATTGTATATGATTACAGTTTTTTAATTTAAAGGCAAGATAATTGATTTTGAATAGTAGTGATACTGATATAGTTTTTGTATCTAATTTCTCAACAAAAATGAATGAGACGAATAGAAATATTGCGTCTAAACTACCAGAGGATATTAGCTATAAAATATTAACTTATAGAAAAACAGATATGGAAAATTCATTTTCATATGAAGAATTTTTAGATTTAAATTATGATGATATTGTTAAATTTGATATTAAAGATTTAAATACTGAATTTAAGGATGCTAACTTATTTTTAGCTGTTGTATGTGAAAGGTTTTTTACAAATTATTATTATGGAATTGAAAGTACATTAGGAAATAAAAATTTATCTTTTGATGAAATTAATTTTTTAATAAAAAGTTTTGTATTATTTATTGCACCTTATATAAAAAAATCAAAATTAGTTTTTAGTGGATACGTTGATAATTTTATGTCCACTATAACTTATTATATAGCAGAACAATATAATAAACGTTGTTTGTCATTTCATGAAGTGTCAATTATAGATAATAATAGTAATTTTTTATTTGAGGGATTATTTGGTAAGCCTGTAGAAAATCTTATTACTAATGAAACCCCAAAGAGTTACAATGATTTGATTTCCTTTATGAATGATTATGATGCAAGTATTGATATAAAAGAAAGGGCTATAAAAAATAAATCAATGAAGAAAGGTATTTTTGGTATATTCTCACCTAATATATTTGATATTAAATATATAAAGTTTGCCATATTTGGGTATAAAGCAGATAAAAAGATACTTATTTATATGAATATTGATAAACCGAATATAGCTAAAAAGTTAAAGGCAAATATTGTAAGAGTTTTTAATAAAGTTGTTGCAAGCCTTTTTTTTAAGACATTTAATTTTAAACATAGAGATGATATAAAATATATTTATTTCCCTTTACAGTTACAGCCTGAAGCATCTACTGCGTCAAGGGCACCATTCTACATGAATCAGTTGTCTACAATAGAAAATATATCTAAATCATTACCTTTAGGTTATAAACTTCTTGTAAAAGAACATCCAATTGCCTTAGGTATGAATAATATAAGTTTTTATAAAAAGATACAAGACATTCCAAATGTAGATTTTGTAGATATATATACAAAGGGAACTGATTTAATTGATATATCCGATTTAATGATTACATTTGGTGGAACAACTTTATTTGAATCTATTTTAAGAGGAAAAAAAGTTTTAATGCTACTTGAAGACTATACTTATATAAATAGTAGAATGATTTTTAATGTATCTGGTAGAACTGATATACGAAAGTTTATAAGAAAAGCATTGGATGCTAATTTTTCAGATGAAGAGAAGTTATTTGAAAAAGAAAAAATGTTGAACTTTTTTTATCAGCGTGGATTTCCAAGGTTTGAAGATTTTGAAAAAAACATTGCTAAAAATATAATAAAGGTCTATAAATCGTTGAAAAATTAAATCTTGTAGTATACTTTCGTTTTATAATTATTTGCTTTATAGGGATATAATTTAGTTAAGGTAAGATAGGAATTGAATTGCTGTTGACTATTTGTATAATTTTTGCAATTATTTAAGTAAATGTAGGTATCCTACCAAACTATGTAGAACAAAGGTGAATTTATGGATGTTAAAGTAATTATAAGGGATTATTTAAGTTATTTAATTTTATCTCTTTTAAAATTAATTGGTTTAGTGACTAGGAGAGACTTTGTTACTCTTTTTGTTCAGTATATAAACAAAAATATTGTTATATCAAAAACATATAATGATATAGTTTTTGATTGTAATTATATAGGTGCGCAAGGTAGGGGTGAAAATTTTGCAAAGAAAGAGCCAGATACGTTGTATTGGATTGACAATTACATTGAACAGAATGAAGTGTTTTATGATATTGGCGCAAATGTAGGTGTTTATTCTTTATATGTGGCAAAAAACAAAAATTGTAAGGTAGTTGCATTTGAACCTGAAATAAGTAATTTTTATTTTTTTACAAAAAATATATTTCTCAATAATTTAAATGGACTAATTACTCCATTAAATATAGGTTTATATAGTGAAAAAAAATTATCAACAATTTATCAGACTGGTATTGATGTTGGTAGCTCTGGAAATCATTTAGAACATGAAGTAGATGATAATCTTAAATCATTTAGTGCAGATAGATCTCTAAATATTTTAGCTTTTGACTTGGATTATTTAGTGAAGAATTTTGATTTACCTTTCCCTAATCATATTAAAATTGATGTTGATGGTATGGAACATATGATTATGCAGGGAACAAATGATATATTGAAAAATAAAAATCTTAAAACAATTGCTGTTGAGAATAATACTTCTTTAAAAGAGCATAAATTAATGCTAAAAGAAATTGAAGCTAGTGGGTTTAAAAAATTAGAGAATGAATTTTTAAGAAATACTAAATATGAATTGACTGGTACCGTTAATACGTTTTTTAAGAGAAAAGAATAATATTTAATTGTATATTTAAGTTAATACAAGGTAAAAGGTTTTTAAAATATGTCATTAAAAAAAAAGTTACAAAATAATGATTTGTCGATAGGATCATGGATTACAATTGGACATCCATCTGTGGTTGAAATAATGGCAACAGCAGGGTTTGATTGGCTTTGTATTGATATGGAGCATACTAGTATAGATTTTCAAATGGCTCAAATTTTAATTACAACAATTCAGTCTAAGAATATTAAAGCATTGGTTAGAGTGGCTAAGAATGAGGAAGTAATAATAAAAAAAGTTCTTGATATGGGAGCAGATGGTATTATAGTACCTATGATAAAGACTAAAGAAGAGGCTATTAGCGCTGTAAAATTTGCAAAATATCCTCCAGTTGGAGAAAGAGGTGTTGGACTTTATCGGGCTCAGGAATATGGTATAAACTTTGAAAAATATAAAAAGTGGGTTGAGGAAGAAATTGTAATTATTGCTCAAATAGAGCATATAGAAGCTTCTAAAAACATTGATCAAATTTTAAGCGTTGATGGGATTGATGGAACAATAATAGGGCCATATGACCTGTCTGGATCAATGGGCTACCCTGGAGAGTTCGGTAGAGATGATGTGAGATTGGCCATTGAAAATGTAAAGCTAGCTTGCGTGAGGAATAAGAAGCCATATGGCTTTCATGTAATAGAATCAGATTCACAAAAAACACAAGATAAAATAAATGATGGTTGCACGTTTTTAGCTTATAGTTTAGATTTTTTCTTTTTAGGTGATAGTGCAAGAGATGGTATGAATAAAATTAAAAAAGAATTAGTATGAATATTGTGTCAATTATTCCAGCTAGAATGGGTTCGAGTAGGTTTCCCGGGAAGCCAATGGCAGATATTTTAGGTATGCCAATGATTGGACATGTGTATAATCGTGTAAAAATATCTACTTTGTTAGATGATGTATATGTAGCAACTTGTGATGAAGAAATTTATGAGTATATTATTTCAATAGGTGGAAAAGCAGTCATGACCAGTGATTGTCATGAAAGATGTAGTGATAGGTGTGCAGAAGCTATGTTAGAAATTGAAAAAAATACTGGTAAGCAAGTCGATATTATGGTAATGGTTCAGGGTGATGAGCCTTTAACGTTTCCAGAAATGATTGAAGAATCTTTGTCTCCAATGATAAAAGATTCAGATATATTGATAACTAATTTAGTTGCTGATATTGATACTATTGAAGAATTTGAGGATGCAAATGAGGTAAAAGTTGTTTTGGATAAAAACTCAAACGCATTATATTTTTCAAGGGAGGCTATTCCATCAAGAAAAAAGGGTGTATTAGATGTTCCTATGAAAAAACAAGTTTGTGTTATTCCTTTTAGGAGAGATTTTTTGATTGAATATAATAAAATGATTCCTACTCCTCTTGAAGTAATAGAATCAGTTGATATGATGAGAATTTTGGAAAATGGAAATAAAGTAAAGATGGTTCCAACAAAGTACAAAACAAAAGCTGTAGATACCAAGGAAGATTTAGATAACGTTATTAAAATGATGAAAACTGATACTATTGTTCAGTCTTATATAAATGATGGAGAAAATAGATGAAATTAAAAGTCTTAATTGTCTATCCAAACATTCCATTAATGCTTGTTACTCCATTGGCTGTAGCTACGTTTGTTTGGATTATTAGAAAAGCTGGGCATGATGTTGATATATTTGATAGTACGAAATATATTGATGAGGATTTAAGCAGTCCTGAAAATCGTGTGAAATTTCTTCAAGCACGAAAAACAAATTTAGATTCTTTGGATGCATATAACGTAGATGATGCATCAAAAATGCTTGGAGACTTTGAAAAAAAACTAGACTCTTATAACCCTGATTTGCTTTTGTATTCATTTACTGAAGATTCACTGTTAAGAGCTCTAGATTTATTAAGAATCTCAAATAAAAAAAATATACCGACGGTTGTTGGCGGAATTTTAGCTATATCTGACCCCGAATGGCTCATTGCATTTGATGAAGTATCGATAATTGCAACTGGTGAGGGAGAAATTATTGTTGAGGAAATTGTTGAAGCTATATCTAAAGGTAAAAGCTTAGATGAGACGCTAGGATTATGGATTAAGCAAAGTGATGGGACAATAAAAAAGAATCAAAAGCCTGAATATGTGACTTTGGATGATTATTCTACTGACTTTTCATTTTTTGATGATGAACGTTTCATACGACCAATGGGTGGTAAAGTTGTACGTGCAATTCCTATAGAAACTTATAGAGGATGTCCTATGAAGTGCACTTACTGTAATTCTCCTTTGCATAATACGATTGCGCGTTCTGAGGGTAGAACATATTTAAGAAGGCGTTCTATTGAGGGTATTAGAAAAGAGATGAAGCATCTTATCAATGATTATGATATTAATTTTTTCTATATTGTGGATGACGATTTTTTAGCACGTCCGAATGCAGAGATATATGAATTTATTGAGATGTATAAAGATATAAATATTCCATTTTGGATGAATACTAGAGCCGAGCATGTTACTATTGATATTTTACAAAAACTACATGAAGTTGGAATGTATAGAGTTTCATTTGGTGTTGAATCAGGTAGTGAAAGCTTTCGAAGAGAGTATTTAGGAAGAGGTGCTAGTAATGAAAAGTTATTGGAAAAGTTTGATATTATAAATCAGAGCAAAGTTGATTATAGTGTTAATGTAATTCTTGGCTTTCCATATGAGACAAGAGATAAAATTTTTGAAACCATAGATTTTTGTAAAAAAATAAAAGGGTATGATTCATTAACTGCTAGTATTTTTACACCTTATAGAGGTACAGTACTAAGAGAAATGGCATTAAAGGAAGGTTGGTTAGATCCAAATGAATTAACTAAGCACACAACATCAACATCTATGTTAAAAATGCCCCATTTAACATCAGAAAATATTGATGGCTTAATGAAGACTGTTCCTTTATACGTTGAGTTTGATGAAGAACATTGGGATAAAATTGAGAAAATTGAGAGTTTTCAAGACAAAAATGGTGAAATTGAAAAATACTATCATGATTTATACAATAAAGTAAAGTGGGACACTATTACCGATGAGTGATATGAGACAAATATCTGTTCTGTCTCCATCATTCTCAAAAAATGCTGTTTTGAAAGAAAAAGTATTAAAGTATTTTCCTAATACAAAATTGAATTTAGATGGAAAAAGGTTTAATCAGGATGAATTAATTGAGTTTATTAAAGATTCTGATGGTGTAATTGTCGGGTTAGAAGTAATAAATAAAGAAGTTTTGAAAGATTGTTCAAAATTAAAAATAGTTTCAAAGTATGGAGTAGGCTTAAATAATATTGATATTGATGAATGTAAATTACATGATGTTGCTATTGGATGGAGTGGTGGCGTAAATAAATTGTCTGTTGCTGAAATGACAATTGGTTTTATGCTTATGCTTTGCAGGAATTTATTTTTAACATCAAATCAATTAAAAAATAGTTTTTGGAATAAGTCTGGTGGTTATCAACTAAGTGAGAAAACAATTGGTATTATTGGTATGGGTCATATAGGCAAAGAGGTTGTACGTTTGCTTAAGCCATTTAATTGTAAGATTTTAGTTAATGATATAATTGAACAAGAATTGTATTATCAAGAAAATGGACTTGTTAATTGTACGAAAGAATATATATTTATGAATGCAGATATAATTACACTTCATACACCTTACAATAAATATACTGAAGCTATGGTTGATAGAGGAATTTTTGAAATAATGAAAAGTAATGCTTTTATAATAAATACAGCTAGAGGTGGAATCATAGATGAAGATGCTTTAAAATTTGCATTAAGTGAAGGACTTATTGCTGGTGCTGCAATTGATACTTATGTTCATGAACCACCAGTAGATAAAGATCTTTTATCTCTAGAAAATTTAGTTTGTACGCCTCACATAGGAGGAAATTCAATAGAAGCTGTTGAAGCAATGGGTATAAGTGCAATAGAACATTTAAAAGGCTTTTTTAGTAGATGAAAAAAGTTGTTGTATTTGGTGGAAGTGGATTTTTAGGAAGTTATGTAGTAGATGAGTTAATATGCAGAGGCTATGATGTCACTATTGCAGATATGAAAGATCCAACAAACTTAAATGAAAACAGAAGTTTTTTTAAGTGCAATATTTTAGAGATTGGAAGTTTTCTATCAATACTTGATAATGTAGACATTGTTTACAATTTTGCAGCTTATGCTGATATAGATAAAGCAAGTTTAAATCCATTGACAACAATAAGTTTAAATGTGATGGGTAACTTAAATATATTGGAAGCTTGTAAATTAAAAAAAGTAAAGCATTTTGTTTACGCAAGCAGTGCATATGCACTTAGCGATAAAGGTTCATTTTATGGTATTAGTAAATACTCTTCTGAAAAGTTAACTCACGAATATAAAAATAAATATGACTTAAATTATACAATAATACGATATGGTTCTATTTATGGTGAGAGGGCAGGGGAGGATAATTTTATATTTAGGCTACTAACGAGTGCTGTCAAGAATAAAAAAATTACTGTGAATGGTACAGGTGAAGAATTACGGGAATATATTCATGCAGAAGATGCTGCAAGGTTGTCTGTTGATATTATAGAAGATAATCAATATGTTAATGAACATATTATCTTAACTGGTACTGAACAGCTGAAGAGATTAGAATTACTTACTATGATAAATGAAATATTAGGTAACGATATTGCAATTGAATTTAAAAATAGTAATCATAAAGGGCATTACAAGATAACACCATATGTTTATCATCATCCTGATAGGGCAAAAAAACTTATAGCAAATCCCTTTATTGATATGGGACAAGGTTTAGTTGAGTGCATAAGACAAATAAACTTTGATTTAGAGAGTAAAAATTGAGTATTGTCTCTTTATCTTACTATTTAGCTCCAACTACACCTCTTTATGGGAATAATGGTTCTATCAGTATAGAAAAAATTTCTGAAATCAGTAAAGGAAAAACTTCTAATAATAGTTTGGTAAGTATGCCTTTACATTCGGGTACACATATAGATTTTCCAAAACATTTTTTTACAAATGGTCAAACATTGGAAGACTATAATCCTGATTTTTGGTTTTTTTCAAACCCACTTATATTAAATATTGAACCAAAGTCATTTGTAATAAAAAATGAGATTACTGAACTTATTGAAGATATAGGTGTAAATACATATGATATATTAATTATTAATACAGGGAGTGGTAATTTTAGAAATTCAGAAAGATATATAAGTGAGAACTATGGAATTCATCCCGATATAGCAGATAGCATTAGGAGAAAATTACCAAATATAAGGGTACTTTTATTAGATATGATTTCAGTTTCTAGTTATACGGATAGAAAAATGGGTAGGGAAGCTCATAAAATGTTTTTGAATCCAGAGAATCCAATATTAATAGTTGAAGATGCGAACTTGGAAGGAATTAAGGAAAAAACTGTTAAAAATATTATTATTTCTCCATTAAATATTGCTGAAGCTGATGGAGCACCTTGTACTATTTATGCTGTTTTGGAATAATCATTTTCTTGTTAAGAGGTAAGTAATTGAGGATATTGTTTATTTCTGGACAGGATTCAGTTTCTAACCCTATGAGTTATATTGCAAAAGAACTTGTTGATAGAGGACATAATTGCAATGTCTTACTTACTAGTAAATCAGAAAAGGACAGAATAGGGTTTGACAGATTAAGTATTCCGTATACATTTGTACAGGATGAAGTAGATTTTAATTTTAAGAAGGTTTCAGTAATTTTTATAGGAGAAAGTGGAATCCCAAAAATTATTGAGAATACTATTCAAAATTTAAGTATATATATTATTTCACTCTGTTTTCATGGAGTTTTTAGTAAATACGGGATGAGTGAGGCTTATTTAAAGTCGAATTTAATTTTTTGCTATGGACCTCTTTATAAAAAAGTTCAAGATAAAGTTGGTTATCCAATAGATTGTATACCTATAAATTCTCCAGAGTATGATCGTGTATACAATAAAGAAATATCAAAGCATAACAAAACTGTACTTTTTATTGATCCTAATCATAATCCTTCACCTGGAAAGGGTAAGTTAGCGCTAGCAAAGTCATTGATTAAGACAGCGGTAGAAAATCCTGATTATAAAATAATAATACGCCCACGTATTCATTTTCATGAGTTGAATGCAGACTCTAAAAAAAATCATCTTTTTTATTATATATATAGTGTAGTTAATGGACGTATGCCTAAAAATATGATTTTGATGGAAGATAGGATTGATTTAGTAGAACAAATATTAACTGTAGATATTGTTTGTAGTTTATTAACAAGTGCAGTTTATCCAGCAATAATCATGCGAAAACCAATATTAATATTAGTAGATATTGATGGTTCAATGCCATCTGATTATAGTTATCAAAGATCTAGCTTTATGTATAGTCATTTTGGGTTGTATGGTGAAAATATTATATCCTACAATGAACTGTATAAAAAAATTAGAAATGTTAAATCAATGCCTAAAGATTTAAGCGATGAAATATTTTATGATAGTAATGGTAATTCAGCAGCATTAATTGCTGATTATGTTGAGTTTATAGATAAAGTCATAGAACCATCTATGTATTTACCTAAGCTAGATTTAGACATTAATAATTATAAAAAAAAGATTAATGATAGTATAAATTCAGTGAGTTTAGGATACTTAAAAAGCATTAATGAGCATAAAGCTTTAAAGTTGCCAATTTGGCAGTCTATAGTACAAATAGAAGGTATAGTTTTTTTGGGTGGAGAAAAGTATGAAGCTATTTATGATAATTTTTTTAAAAAAATGAGATTATTTTTAAAAAATAATAGTGAACAAAATGATGCTAGTATTTTTCTTAAATATGCAGAATATGAAAAATATGTTGCAATTGATAAGATAATATCCATATTGAAGTTTGATGACAATGAAGTATCTAAAATAATAATTAATTATGTTATTGGTCAAATGAGACATGATGGTATGATTGAAAAATTGAAAAGTTTTCCAACTAATTTATGGGTACCTGAAGTAAATTATAATATTGCGAGTTTTTACGATGAGAATCAAAATTATGATGAAGCTATAAATTATTATAAAAAATATATTCATGAATTTAGTACAGGTAAAATAGCAAAAACAAATTTATACTATAATATTTATAAAAAAACTTTTTTTATTCTTTTACAAAGACTTGATATTATTGGTATAGTTAAAATCTTTAGTCCTTCTGACATACTTTCTATAATTTTTACATTTAGTAGAGTTAAGTTTAAATTATTTTTAGGAAGTTTGAAGCTAAAATAAATATATTTTATATAAGTAAGAAACATACAGGTAGGACAAATATGATTAATCAGTTAAGTATTCTTGGTCGCGATAGTGCTCTTTTTCAAGAAGATATTGAAAAATATACTAAAGAACTATGCTTTATTATTTCTAAATCATCATTTCTTGTTATAGGAGGAGCTGGATCTATAGGGCAAGCTGTTGTAAAAGAAATATTTAAAAGAAATCCAAAAAAACTTCATGTAGTAGATATTAGTGAAAATAATATGGTTGAGCTGGTACGAGATATTAGGAGTTCATTTGGATATATTGATGGTGAATTCAAAACATTTGCGTTAGATATAGGGACTACAGAGTATGATACTTTTATAAAAAATGATGGTTCTTATGATTATGTATTAAATCTCTCTGCGTTGAAGCATGTTAGAAGTGAAAAAGATCCTTTTACTCTTATGCGTATGATAAATGTCAATATATTTAATACAGAAAAAACATTAAAACAATCAATCGAGAATGGTACAAAAAAATATTTTTGTGTTTCAACAGATAAGGCTGCAAATCCAGTTAATATGATGGGGGCTAGTAAGAAAATCATGGAAATGTTTTTGATGAGAAGGAGTTTAGAAATTCCTATTTCAACAGCAAGGTTTGCAAATGTTGCTTTTTCTGATGGATCACTTCTTCATAGCTTTAATAAAAGAATTCAAAAATCTCAACCAATAGTCGCACCTAATGATATAAAAAGATATTTTGTGACTGCACAAGAAAGCGGTGAGCTTTGTCTAATGTCTTGTATATTTGGAGAAAATAGAGATATATTTTTTCCAAAACTTATTGAAAACTTGCATCTTATATCATTTGCTGATATTGCTGTTAAATATCTTAAAGACCTAGGGTATGAGCCTTTTTTATGCGAGAGTGAGAGTGAAGCAATTGAATTGTCTAAAACTCTTCCTTTAAGTGGAAAATGGCCTTGTCTATTTACTAGTAGTGATACAACAGGTGAAAAAGATTTTGAAGAGTTTTTTACTGATACAGAAACTTTAGATATGGATAGATTTAATGGTTTTGGTGTGATTAAAAATGAGGCTATTTTTAATGAAGATAAATTAAATAATTTTGAAAAAACTATTAAAATTTTTCTAAAAGAGATGTCATGGAATAAAGAAGATATTGTAAAAGAATTTTTTACTCTGATACCAGACTTTGGGCATAAAGAAACAGGTAAATATTTAGACGGAAAAATGTAACATGAAAGAGATAGTTGATTTTATTAGAGAGATATATGGTACAAAAAATTTCATTCCGTTGCATGAACCAAAGTTTATTGGAAATGAAAAAAAATATTTAAATGACTGTATTGATTCAACATTTGTTTCAAGTGTAGGAAAATATGTAGATATACTTGAGGAGCAATTTGCAAAAAAGGTTGGTAGTCGTTATGCTATTGCAACAGTTAATGGGACTAGTGCATTACACATATCTTTAATACTTTCAGGTGTCGAAGAGAATCATGAAGTTATAACTCAACCATTAACGTTTATAGCTACGTGTAATGCAATAAGTTATATTAGAGCAAAGCCAATATTTGTTGATGTTGACTTAGATACTATGGGATTATCTCCAAAATCGCTAAAAAAGTTTTTAGAAAATAACTGTGAAATAAAAAATGGTCAGTGCTTTAATAAAGTAACAAAAAATATAATTAAAGCTTGTGTGCCTATGCATACATTTGGACATCCATGTAAAATTGATGAAATCAAAGATATATGCGATAGTTGGAAAATCTCTTTAGTAGAAGATGCAGCTGAGAGTTTAGGCTCTTATTACAAAGGAAAGCATACAGGTACTTTCGGTGAATTGGGAGCTTTTTCTTTTAATGGGAATAAAATTATTACAAGTGGTGGTGGTGGAATTATTGTGACTGATGATAAAATCTTGGCAAAAAAAGCCAAACATTTAACAACGACTGCAAAAGTTCCGCATAAGTGGGAATATGTACATGATGAAATAGGGTATAACTATCGTATGGCAAATTTAAATGCATCTCTACTTGTAGCACAGTTAGAAGAACTAGATACTTTTATAGCAAGTAAAAGAGATTTAGCATTAAAATATGAAGAGTTTTTTAAAAATGATGATAAAATTGATTTTATTAAAGAACCATTAGACTCTATGTCAAATTATTGGTTGCAAGCAGTAATTGTAAAAGATATTAATGCAAGAGATGATTTTTTGGATTTTACAAATAATAATGGTGTAATGACAAGACCAATATGGAAGCTTATGAATGAATTGGAGATGTTTAAAGGAGCACAACGAGATAATTTGAAAAATTCAAAATATTTAGAACAAAGAGTTGTAAATATTTCAAGTAGTGTAAGGAGTAGTGAATGAAGTTAAATATTGGGTATTTTGCGGATGGACCATGGAGTCATAAATCTTTTGAAAAATTAATAAATGATAAAGACATCACAATAAGTTTTATTTGTGTAAGGTTTGATACAAATGATGAAAAATTGAAGAATTATTGTGATACATATGGTATACATTATTTAAAAAATAAAGATATTAATTCTTTAGAGTTTATAAATAATGTTTCAAAATATGACTGTGATATTTTTGTATCCATGTCTTTTAATCAAATATTTAAATCTGAAATAATAAATTTACCAAAAAACAAAATTATTAATTGTCATGCAGGTAAACTTCCTTTTTATAGGGGAAGGAATGTGTTAAATTGGGCGTTAATTAATGATGAAAAGGAATTTGGTATTACAGTCCATTTTGTTGATGAAGGAATTGATACGGGTGATATTATTTTGCAGAATACTTACCCTATAACAGATGGTGATGATTACTCAACTTTATTGGAAGTTGCATATGAGGAGTGTGCAAACACCTTGTATAGCGCGATAATTTCATTTAAAGATAATAGTTTTAAAAGAATTAAACAAAACGATATAAATCCAATAGGTTTTTATTGTAGTCAAAGAAGAAGTGGCGATGAAATTATAAAATGGAATCAAAAAAGTAGAGATATTTTTAATTTTGTAAGATCAATTTGCAAACCTGGTCCTATTGCAAGAACATTTATCAATAATAGAGAAATGAAAATTAATAAGATTAAGTTTATTGAAGAAGCACCATCTTATATAGGTACTGTTGGTGCAGTATTAACAAAAGGAGAGTACAGCTTTTTTGTTAAAACAGAGGATAGTTTTATAGAAGTTTTAGAATATGAATATGATGGTAAATTTATGGTTGGAGATAGGTTTGAAGTTAAATAATACATTTATTATCGCAGAAGCTGGCGTTAATCATAACGGTTCAATTAAATTAGCAAAGAAGTTAATTGATATTGCCTCTGAAGCTAGAGCAAATGCAGTAAAGTTTCAAACCTTTAAAGCTGAAAGTTTAGTTATTAAAAATGCAGAAAAAGCTGATTATCAAAAAGAATTAACAGATAAGTCTGAGTCTCAATATGAAATGATTAAAAAACTTGAATTAGATATAGACGCTCATTTAGAGTTAATAGAATATTGTAGAATAAAAAATATAATATTTTTATCAACTCCTTTTGACCTAGACAGTGTTGAGTTATTGAATAATTTAAATTTGAAAATATTTAAAATACCAAGTGGAGAGATTACAAATTTACCATATCTAAGAAAAATTGGTAGCTTAGGAAAAGAGATAGTCCTTTCAACTGGTATGGCTGATATTGGAGAAATTGAAGATGCACTTGACATTTTGATTGGTTCAGGAAGTAATAAAAAAGATATAACTATTTTACATGCTAATACTGAATATCCTACTCCAATGGAAGATGTTAACTTGAAATCAATGGTAACTATTGGTAATACATTTGACGTAAATTACGGTTATAGTGATCATACATTAGGGATAGAAGTACCAATTGCTGCTGTTGCTATGGGCGCAAGTGTAATTGAAAAACATTTTACACTCGATAAAAATATGGATGGACCTGATCATAAAGCAAGCTTAGAACCAGATGAACTTATAGAAATGGTAAAATCAATTAGAAATATAGAAAGGGCATTAGGAAGTAGTATTAAAAAGCCTAGTAAAAGTGAGTTTAAAAATATAAGCGTAGCAAGGAAGAGTATTGTGGCAAAGAAGAATATTAAAAAAGGTGAATTATTTGATAAAGAAAATATTATAATAAAAAGACCTGGAAGTGGGATTAGTCCTATGATGTGGGATAAAATACTTAATACAACTGCTTTGAAAGATTACAATGAAGATGATTTGATATGACTATAAAGAAGCCTAAAGTAAAAAAAGTATGTGTAGTTACAGGAACTAGAGCTGAATATGGACTTCTTTACTGGCTGATGAAAGATATTTATTCCGATGCAGACTTAAAGTTACAAGTTATTGTAACTGGAACACATTTATCTCCTGAATTTGGGTTAATGTATAGAGAAATAGAAAAAGATTTTTTAATTGATAAAAAGATAGAAATGCTTTTGTCAAGCGATACTTCAATAGGTATCTCAAAATCTATGGGATTATCTCAAATTTCTTTTGCTGAAAGTTATGAAGAATTAAAGCCAGATATTATTATTTTGCTTGGTGATAGATATGAGATTTTTAGTGCTGCAAGCGCAGCTATGATTGCTAGAATTCCTATAGCACATATTCATGGAGGTGAAACAACTGAAGGTGCATTTGATGAAGCTATTAGGCATAGTATTACAAAAATGAGTCATTTGCATTTTGCTACAACAATAGAGTATAAAAATCGCATTATACAATTAGGTGAAAATAAAGAACATATCTATAATGTTGGAAGCTTGGGTGTTGAAAATATAAAAAGGCTTAAGCTTCATTCACGCGAAGAGATAGAAAAAATGTTCTGCTTTGATTTTACTAAAAAAAATATAATAGTTACATTTCATCCAGTGACGCTCGAAAATAAAACTTCTCAAAAGCAATTTAAAAATTTATTAGATGCATTACTTGAACTTAATGATGTTTCTATCGTTTTTACAAAATCAAACGCAGATACTGATAGTAGAATTATTAATGAAATGATTGATAGTTTTGTTAAAAAACATAGTGATAATTCTTGTGCTGTTTTTTCAATGGGACAATTAAATTACTTTTCAGCACTACAGTATATTGATCTTGTTATTGGTAATAGCTCAAGTGGTATTATAGAAACTCCATCTTTTAGATTACCTACTATTAATATAGGAGAACGTCAAAAGGGACGTGTTCAAAATAAAAATGTTATTAATTGTTTACCAGAAAAAGATAGCATTTCAGAGGCTATTGATTTGGCATTTTCTGACATGTTTATTGAATCTATTAAAAATATAAAAAATGTATATGAACAGGATAAAACTTCAAAGTCTATAATAGATATTATTAAGCGAACAAATTTGAGCAATATAATAAAAAAAAGATTTAATGATATAAAGAATTAAGAAAGGATAATATGCAAACTAGAATAATAGTTAAGCTTGACGTAAAGCCACCTTATGTTGTTAAGCCGGTGCACTTTGAAGGATTAAGGAAAATGGGTACCCCGTCGGAAATGGCAAAAAAATATTATAATCAAGGTGCAGACGAAGTATTTTATATTGATATTGTAGCTTCTTTATATAGAAGAAAGATTCTTATTGAAGAAATTGAAAAAACTGCAAATGAGCTCTATATACCTTTTGCAGTAGGTGGCGGTGTTAAGAGTATTGAAGATTTTTCTCAATTGTTTCATATGGGTGCAGATAAGGTAGTTATTAATACTTTTGCAGTTCAAAGTAATCCAAGTATTATTAGTAAAGCTGCTGAAATTTTTGGTAGTCAGGCAGTGGTTGTAAATATAGAAGCAAAGAAAATTGCAAATAAATGGGAATGTTATACCGATTGTGGCAGAATTCAAAGTGGAAAAGATGTTTTAGAGTGGGCTATTGAGATTGAGAAAAGAGGTGCAGGTGAGATTTTATTGCAATCAGTTGATACAGATGGAAGACAAAAAGGTTTTGATATTGATTTGGCTAAGGAAGTCGTTGATTCTGTAAATATTCCAGTTGTTGTTTCAAGTGGTGCTGGATCATTAGAAGATATTAAAGACTTAATTGAAAAGGTGAAGCCAAGTGGCGTTGCAATTGCAAGTTTATTGCATTATGACAAGATCACTATTATTGATATAAAAAAATATTTGACTGAGAATAAGATTGAGGTATCAAATTGAGTAGTTTAATTGGCGTTGTGAATTATGGTATTGCTGGTAATATTCATAGTATAAAAAAGGCGATTGAAAAGGCTGGTGGCCTTGTAAAAGTCATAAACACTACTAGTGATTTTGAGAAAGTAGATAGTATTGTGATTCCTGGTGTTGGAAGTTTTAGTGATGCTATGAAAGAATTACATAAAGCTGGTTTTGTAGAGATTTTGAAAAGTACAAATAAACCAATGTTAGGGATTTGTTTAGGCATGCAAGTTTTATCAAGCATAGGGTTTGAATATGGAAAAACAAAAGGTTTAGGCTTAATAGATGCAGAAGTCAAATCAATTCAGTGCGATGCGAGTGTACCTCATATGGGGTTTAGTTCAATTGATGTTGTAAATACAAATAAACTATTAGATGGCTTAGAAGATGAAAAATTTTATTTTATGCATTCATATGAAGTAATTAATTACACAGACATTGCTTCACTATCTGAGTATGCAGGGCATAAGTTTGTTTCTTCTATAAATAGAGGTAATATTTATGGAGTTCAGTTCCATCCAGAAAAAAGTCGTGAAGCAGGAATTAAATTATTTGCAAATTTTATAAATTGTAGTATCTTAGGGAATAAACATGGATGAATTGTATGGAAAATATGGCTTGCCATTAGAAGTTAGGTTCTGTAAAAAATGTACCATTAACAATCAAAGGCCTTCATCGACTGTAGAGTTTAAGCAGAAAGAGGGTGAGAAAAAAAGAACATTGGTTTTTGGAGAAGATGGAGTATGTGAAGCGTGTAGATATGCAGAAATGAAAAAATCAATTGATTGGAGTGAAAGAAATAAACATCTAGAAGAACTATGTAATAGATTTAGAAGAAATGATGGTAGATATGATGTTGTTGTTCCTGGTAGTGGGGGGAAAGATAGTGTACAAGCTGCGCATATTTTAAAATATAAATATAATATGAACCCGATATTAATCACATGGCCACCAGCGTTGTATACTGATATTGGAAGAAGAAACTTTGATGCATGGTTGGATGCTGGGTTTGCAAATTATACGTATAATCAGAATAAAAAACTTCACAGATTTTTAACAAAGAGCGCATTTTTAAATTTGGGTCATCCTTTTCAACCTTTTATTTTAGGACAGAAGAACTTAGCACCTAGATTATCTGTTTTACTTGATATACCACTTGTAATTTTTGGAGAAAATGAAGCAGAATATGGAAATGCAATTGAAGATAATGAAAAGCCTACTAGAGATACAAAATATTATAGTGCAGAACTAAGTATACAAGATTTGGTTCTAGGAGGTGTTCCTGCAAAAGATTTAATTAATGATTTTGGTTTTAAGTTATCTGACTTAGAGGCATATTTTCCAGTTAGTCCATATGATATACAAAAAACAGGTACGGAAGTACATTATTTAGGTTATTATGTAAAATGGCATCCTCAGGAAACTTATTATTACTCAGTTGAGAATAGTAATTTTTTACCAAATGATCACAGAACAGAAGGTAGTTTTAGTAAATATAGTTCATTGGATGATAAAATTGATTGGTTACATTATCATACTACAACAATTAAGTTTGGTATCGGAAGAGCTACATATGATTCTGCTCAAGAAATAAGAAATGGAGACATTACTAGAGATGAGGGAATTTCACTTATTAAAAGGTTTGACGGTGAGTTTCCAAAGCAATATATAGAAGATTGTTGTGAGTATATGGGTATAAATCTTCAGCAGTATCATGATGCTATTGAAAAATTCAGATCTCCTCACCTTTGGAAAAAAATTAATGGTGATTGGGAACTTAAGAATCCTATATGGAAAGAAAATAGTTTATGACAAATATTCAAGACATTATAGTTGAATCTAATGTTTCTATAAGACATGCTTTGGAAATAATTGATAAGGGCTCGAAGCAAATTGTTTTAGTGGTTGATAATAATAGTAAATTAATTGGAACGGTAAATGATGGGGATATTAGAAGAGGCATATTAAAAGGAATCACTCTTGATGAAACTATTGAAAGTATTTACTATAGGACACCGACTGTAGCAAATATAAGTGAAGCAAAAGAGAATATCATTAGATTAGCTACATCCAAGAGGATACATCAAATTCCTTTAGTCGATAATGATGGTAAATTGGTAGGTTTAGATATTTTAGATGAACTTATTGAGAATAAGCAAAAAGATAATAAAGTTATACTTATGGCGGGCGGGCTTGGCACTAGACTTAGACCTTTAACTGAGAATATACCTAAGCCAATGTTAAAAGTCGGTGGTAAACCAATTCTTCAGACAATAGTTGAGAAATTTGCAAGTTATGGTTTTGTAAATATTATCATGTGTGTAAATTATAAGTCAGAGATTATAAAAGAATATTTTGGGGATGGTAGTAAATTTGGCGTGAATATTGAATATATATTTGAAGATAAAAGAATGGGAACAGCAGGAGCGCTTAGTTTGATTAATGAGATACCAAAGGAACCATTTTTTGTAATGAATGGAGATTTATTAACGAATGTTAATTTTGAACATTTACTTAAATTTCATTTGCAGAATGACTCTGTAGCTACTATGTGTGTAAGAGAGTATGATTTTCAAGTCCCATATGGTGTTGTTAATGTTTATGATGGAAAAATAAATTCTATCGAGGAAAAGCCAGTACATAAATTTTTCGTAAATGCTGGGATGTATATGTTAAATCCTACTGTACTGAATGAAATACCAAATGATATATTTTATGATATGACTTCACTTTTTGATAAGTTTATAAAGTCTGGAAATAATCCACTTTCATTTCCAATACATGAATATTGGATTGATATAGGTAAAGAAGAAGAATATGAAAAAGCAAACCGTGAATTTTTTAGTGTTTTTTAAGCATTAGAAATGAGTATATGATTTGGGTTTAACTATTGTTTAGGATAAATAGATATAATTTTGTAAAATATATATGCATTGGATAATGATATGAAATACAATTTTAAAACAGTTCAAGATGCATACAGTGAGACTAGAAAATATTGTGTAGATGATGCTAAGGCTCAATTCCCCCCATATGTAACTTTCGAGTTAGTCAATAAATGTAACTTTAAGTGTGTCATGTGTCCTGTTACATATACTGAAGGTTCAAGAAAAGAATTAGATTTCGAGTTGTTTAAAAAAGCGATTGATGAAATTTCACAATATGGCAGTGCAATTAGGTTTATAGGATATGATGAACCTCTTTTGTACCCTCAAATTAAAGAGGCAATCAAATATGTTAAAGAAAAAAAACTTTTACTGCATATAACTACCAATGCAAGCCTTCTAAATAATAACAATCTTTATAAAACTTTTGTTGAAGAAGGAGTTGATAGTGTTATTATCTCAATGCAAGGTCTTAGTAAAGAAGAATATTGCAGTATGAGGCAGTTATCTGATAAAACATATTCTGAGGTAATTAGTAATATTAAAAAATTATATGATTATAGGGTAACTAATAAGCCTTATATAAAAATAACTTCAACTATCACACAAAGAGATAGTCATTCAGATGCAAAAGAGTTTGCTAAAATACATTTGGATTATGTTGACGAAGTCCAGATAACAGGCTGGACACATTTTGTTGCAATTAAAGAACAATATGGTCAGGAAAATATTATGAATGAGATGCAAGTTAAAGCACCTACATTTAAAGCACATACTCCATGCTATGTTCCAAACTATGAGATGATTATTAAATCTGATGGTAATATAATGCCATGTTGCAATACAACTACATCTTCATTATTAATTGGAAAGACAGGTGAAAATTCATTAATGGAAGCATGGGATAGTAAAAAAGCTTTATCTATAAGAAAAGATACAAATAGCAGTGATTTATCAAAGCATGAAGATTGTAATCATTGTCAGATTAGATATGAAGAACCAGAACATGGACATAATATTTCAGGTCTATTTGAGGGAAAAGTATTTAAGACTTTTACTAAACATAATATATAAAGGAAATGTATGCGTAATCCAGAAAAAGAGGATTTTTTAAAACTTGCGGAGTGGGGACTTGAAGCTAATCCCTTTAAGGCTATTGAAGATTATTCTGATTTAAAATCGGAGCTTAGATGGTTGAACCAATATCATCGTGATGCTCATTATGATTATATTAAGGCAAGAGAGGATTACATCCAATCTGAAGATTTTGATACATATTATAAAACTGCGAAAAAGCCTATCGAAAGGGTTAAGTGGGAATATTTAAAGCAACGTAAAGCTTGGTATATTATTCCTTTACATTGGGATAGGTTTGCTGATAAAGATTCTAAAAGAATATTGGACCTTGGTTGTGGAGATGGTGATACTGCTCAGAGAATAGCGGATTTTATAGCTGAAAAATGGAAAAAAGATGGTTATGGTGGGCATGATATTGAAATTTTTGGTATAGACTTGAATGAATCAAGAATTGATAATGCTAATACTCTTTGTGTATCCCCACATTCAAAAATAAAATTTAATTTTAGTACAGGTGATATTGTTGCAGATGGTTCATCTTATGATGACAATTACTTTGATTATGTTTTATGTACGGGTGTGTATGAAATTATTGCAAATGAACCAGCAAAGAAAATGCTTAAGGAGCAATGCAGACTTGCGAAAAATGGTATATATATAGAAGATTTATTTGATGAATATCCAGGTGGCTTTCCACGTGAAGAGCTTACTGATTGGGTAGAAGAGTTTGGATTTAATGTTGTAGATAGACATATTTTATTAATGCAACCTTTTTCTGTTGATGGTTCAACTGATCCAATGAAAATATGGCCTATTTCAAAGGACCAGATTATTTTTGCGACTCATACGGAATAGATATTGAAAAAAATTAATGTTGGTATATGTATTTCAGTTGAAGGAAAAATTAAGGATGAAACTTTAAAAGCCTGTAAAATACTGAAAGATGAATTCAATGCAAGATATATATGTGAAACTGGAACATGTCCACACTTAACACTTTCAATTGGTCAATGTTATAAAAAGGATTATGAAAAACTTTGCACTACTTTGAAAAATACTCTTGAGCATACAAAGAAATTTAAATTAAAATCAAGTGGATTAGGTATTTTTCTATCAGACTCCCCTGTATTATATATAAGATATTTAAGATCAAAAAAACTATTATCCCTTAAAAAAAGTATTGATGAATCTTTAAAGGATATTTGGTTACCCGATAAGCAGTATAATAGTGAAGAAGTTTGGTTACCAAAAAGTACTATTGCATTTAGAGATATGCCAATTAATAAAATTACATCCATTGCAAATAAACTAAAAAATAAATCTTTTGTAAAAGAAGTTTATGCAAATAATGTTTCAATTATTTTATTTGATGAAAATAATGAAAAATATGATTTTAAAATTAAGTTGTAAGTATAAAAATTATGAAGTATAAGTCGATAGCTATTATTACAGCTAGGGCTGGTAGTAAAAGATTTATAAATAAAAATATTAGTTTATTATTAGGAAAGCCATTAATTTATTGGACAATTAAAGAAGCCATAGATTCAAAATGTTTTGATGAAGTAATGGTTAGTACTGATTGTGATAAAATTGCAAAAGTTGCAAAAAAATATGGAGCATCAGTTCCTTTTTTAAGACCTCTTAAGTACGCAAAAGATGATACAAGTAGTGCTGAAACTTTAATAAATGTAATTAATACTTATAAGCATTTAGGCAAAGAGTTTAATTACGTAGCGCTACTTCAACCAACATCACCATTGAGAAATAAAAAAGATATAATTAAATCTTTTAAGCTTTTAAAGAAAAAAAAATCAAAGGCAATTATTTCTGTCTGTGAGGCAGAACATTCTCCACTATGGAGCAACACTCTCCCTAAAACGTTATCAATGAGTAATTTTATATTATCGGTAAATAAAAATAAAAACACCCAACAGTTATCTACCAACTATAGACTTAATGGTGCAATTTATTTATGTGAGACAAAAGAATTGCTAAAACAGAGAACATTGCTTTTAAAAAAGAGAATTTATGCTTATATTATGCCACAAAATCGTTCTATCGATATTGATACAAAAGAAGATTTAATATTTGCAGAAATTTTGCTAAAAAGAGATATATGAATTTTTTACATATAAGTAAAATCACAACAAGAGATGAGAGTATAAAAACTGAGTATGAGAATGAATATTACATGGGACCTTGGTGCATTGATTATTTTGATATTCTTAGCGAAGAAAAAAAGTACTTAGTAGAGTCCTATATGGATTATAATCAGATGCAGAATAATAAGCTTTATACTGACGATGTATTTGATTTTTTTCTTAATTATCTTTATATTGCATTAAATAAATATAATAATGTTAATTATTCAATAAGTTTTTGGAAGTTGATATTATCAAACTGGCTTACATTAACATTGGACCAAGTACATTTCTATTTTAATAGATTAAAAGAAATTGATGACTTAGGAATCAAGTTACATGTATATACGGACACAAGTTTTCCATATACTACCTTATCCCAGGTACAAGAGCGAAAAGCTTTTGCCGATGAAGAGTACCTTCATTCCTTGTTGTCAATTATTATTGAAAATTTTATTTTTAAAAATATTACTTTTTCAAAAAAGAAAATTATAAATAACATCGATTATAAGAGAAAGTATATTAAAAAGAGTGCATTCATATTGTTGAAAAAAAAGATATACTGGTTTTTTCTAAAAAAAAATAAAGCACGGTATCTTTTGTACTCATTGATTGGTACTTCAAAGTTTGAAAAGTTCTTAATAGCTATATTTTTTAAGGAGTTTTCATTTTCATATAAGGAAAAATTACTACTTGGTGGTTCACCTGGATTGAAGTCTTTAGACTATTGTGATGACAGTTTAAATGATGAATTCTTTAATATATATGTTAATTTTTTAAAGAAAGCACTTCCATCAACATTAACAGATAATTTTCATTTGTTTATTGACAATTGTTCTGATTATAAAAATAAAAAAGTATGTTTGGCATCTTCAGGTAATTATCAAGATGAACAGTTATTTGAATTAGCACTAGCTAAGGATTATGGAACTAAAGTTATAAGCATGGAAGAAGGAGCTGATGGTGCTCCTAAAATTAATGGTTTTTTACGGTTTACTTTAGATCCTTATGATGCTTTTGTTTCATGGGGATGGCAATCTAATAATAAATCTAAATCAAAAATATTTGTGACTTCTTCTTCTAGGCTTTCAAAATTATTGAATATACATATGGAAAGATTTGATAAAATTCTTTATTTGACATATTATTTAAATGTTAATTTTTCTTTTTATAATTCTATGATAATTCATAACCCAAAATATCTTGAAAATAAAAAAAGATTTATTTATGAGTTAAGTAACACAAAAAGTGCCGAAAACTTAGTAGTTAAGACGCATCAATTCAGTAAAAGAATTAATGGCGAGGAAGATAAGATTTATATGAAACAATGGGGAATTAATTACAGTCTTCATAATAATCCAAAGTTGACGGTATCTTCTTGCGCTTTATTGTATGTTGATTATTTAAGTACCGCTATTTATGAAGCTTTAGTTGCCAATACACCAATGATAATATGCATAGATGAAGATGTTACTATTCCGTCTAGTGATTTAAAAGAGATATTTGATGATTTTACTATACTTGGAGTAGTGTTTAAAACTCCGCAAGAGGCAGCAATTAAGATAAATGAAATTTTTTTAGATAGAGAAAAGTTTTGGCATCAAGAATCTATTCAAAAAGTTAGACATAAATTTATCGATATGCTTGCTAGAACTAATAAAAATTGGTTTAGTGAATTTAGAAATACAATGAATAAAATAGAGATGGGATGATTATGAAGATAAATAAATATAGTTTTAGCCTATTGTATAGAGTGAAAAGTTTTATTAAAGAATATATAAACCCTTTTTATAGGTTTTTGGTAAGTATTTCTTTGAAAAAATTCAATAATGAAATTAAATCAGATCAGAAGTTATTTTTTGAAGAACGGCCACTGTTTACTCATATTGAAATTGAGACAGTTAATAGGTGTAATAATGATTGCTCATTTTGTCCGGTTAATAGGCATGCAGATATTCGTGAGTATGAAAAAATGGAAGAGTCTTTATTTGAAAAAATTATAGATAATTTAAAAGACTTGCAATACGATAAAGATATTAGCTTTTATAGTAATAATGAGCCTTTATTAGATGACAGAATTTATGATTTTATAAAATATTCAAAAAAAAGTATTCCAAATGCAAGGCATATATTGTATTCAAATGGGATAATGTTAAATATAAAAAGATATGAAAAATTATTTGCATGTGGTCTTGACTTTTTATTAATTGATAATTATAGTGATGATGGAAAGTTGATTAAATCAGTACAAGAACTTTATGACTATTATTTGATTAATGAAAATATAAATAGCGACAAGACAGAGATAGTTCTAAGGCGAAAGACAGAAACTCTATCAAATAGAGGTGGTACATCACCAAATGGAAAAGAAAGTAAAACTTTGAATTTGAGTTGTTATTTACCATTTAAGCAGTTAGTTATTCGTCCTAGCGGGAAAGTTAGTTTATGTTGTTATGATTCATATGGTAAAACAGATATGGGTGATTTAAATAAGCTTTCAATAGAGGAGTTATGGTATGGGGGAAAACATTTTGGTATATTAAGCCATCTTTATAAAAAAGGAAGAGACGGTATATCTATTTGCGAGAAGTGTGATGCTGCAGCTTCTAGTAAAAAGGTTTGGGGTGGAATTGAATGAATATTCTTTTTGTTAATTTTGTTGACAAAATAGCTGGTGGTGAGAGATATATTGCTAATGTTATAAATTCACTTCCTGAAAATATAAATATTTTTTTATTGACACCTAATAAAAATAGTCAAATAGAACATTTAATAGAAAGAAATATTTTTAAGGAATCATTAAAATTCAAAAGAACATTTGGTCCATTTCCAAGACTCTCTTTGCCTCTTTTGTTTAAAACTATAAAAATTATAAAAAGGGATAAGATAGATATTATTCATTTAAATGATCACTATCTTTTCCCTACATTTATTATAATAAAGTATTTATTTGGGATAAAAGTTATATTTACATCACATGGTAAATGGGATACGTATTTTTTAATCAATAGAATATTTCTTAAGTTGCTTAATCCGATAACGATTGCTTCAACTGATATACAATACAAAAGAGTTGATAAAAATGTTGAAAAAGTTTTTTTAATGCCTTTTTTTGTAAAAGGTGTGACCTCTAATGTTAGAAAAATAAATAAAAAAATAAAACTTGGAATTGTTGGAAGGTTTAGTCCTGTAAAAAATTTTGAGTTAGCTTTTAGTATTATTGATTCTTTGGATAAAGATATATATGAACTTCATATTTTTGGTAATAGATCTGTGCATCTTGACGAAGAGAGTAATGAATATTTAACAATGATTTTGGAAGAAGTTTCAAAAAGGGAGAATATCATTTCTCATGGAGTTATTTTAGATCATAATCAGTTGTACAAAGATATTGATATATTACTTTTGACGTCAAAAACTGAATCATTTAGTCTTGTCTCTATAGAGGCACTTTCATTCGCTATACCAGTTGTTTCTACACCAACTGAAGGATCATCTACTATTATAAAAGATGGATTTAATGGGTTTGTCTGTAAAACTAAAGAAGAATTTACAGAAAGTATTAAAATAATAGTAAAAAATTATAAATATTTTTCACAAAACTCACTTCTTTTTTGTAAAAATTTTAATAAGGAAAAGTATATTGAAAAGTTAGTTAAAATATATAATGATTAAAGCAAGCAAAATGTACAATATAAAATTTTAAAAGGGGTCACTCTTGGAAGCTAAGCAATCTGATTTAAAGAAATTTATGTTTATTTGGGTGATAATTTTTTCATTCTTATCATATTATATAAATAATTATTTTATAGTAGCAATATTTATTACATTGTTGATATATATAGTAACACCAAAAATATTTAAGCGCTTATACTTTGGATGGATAAAATTCGGTGGTTTTATAGGTAATATAAATAGTCACATTATTATGTTTATTGTATACTTTTTTTTAATTACACCAATTGGATTACTATTAAGAGTATTTGGTAAAGATTTATTATCAAAAAAAATGGGCTATAAGGAAGAAACTTATTGGGTTGAAGCTGATACAGTACTAACTTCAATGAAAAATCAATTTTAGGAGAAATAATGTCATTTTTGAGTGAATTATGGGCATTTATGAAAATGCGAAAAAAGTTTTGGTTAATACCTATTGTAGCAGTAATGCTTTTACTTGGAGTTCTTATTGTATTAGCTGAGGGTTCTGCTGTAGCTCCATTTGTGTACACACTTTTCTAATGATAATATTAGGCATTTCAGCATACTATCATGATAGTGCTGCAGCAATAATAGAGGATGATGTTGTTGTTGCTGCTGCACAGGAAGAGCGATTTACAAGAAAAAAACAAGATGAGAGATTTCCTGAAAACAGCATTTTATACTGTATGGAAGAAGCAGGTATAACTCTTGCAGAAATTGATGCTATTGTATTTTATGATAAACCTTTTTTAAAATTTGAGAGACTTTTAGAAACATACTTAGCTGAAGCACCTAGAGGCTTTAGTACATTTGTAAAAGCTATTCCTGTGTGGCTGAAAGAGAAACTTTTTTTAAAAAAAACTCTTACAAAAGAGTTCGCATCTATATCTAATCTTTCTAAAGAGCTCATTTATGAGAAGCTTTTATTTGCAGGGCATCATGAATCACATTTATCATCCGCATTTTACCCATCACCTTTTGAAGAATCTGTAGTTTTAACGATTGATGGGGTAGGAGAATGGACAACAACTTCATTAGCGTATGGAAGTGGGTCAGAGATAAAAACACTGTATGATATAAATTTCCCGCATTCTCTAGGGCTATTATATGCAGCCTTTACATATTATACTGGTTATAAAGTAAATTCAGGTGAGTACAAAGTTATGGGTCTTGCACCTTATGGAAAGCCTATATATGTGGATAAGATAAAAGAAAATTTAATTGATATTAAAGCTGATGGTTCTTTTAGGCTAGATATGAGTTATTTTAATTTTACTACTGGCTTGACTATGACCAATGATAAATTTCATAATCTTTTTGGTGGTAATCCTAGAATGAGAGAGAGTGAGTTAACACAAAAGGAAATGGACTTAGCTGCATCTATTCAGGTAGTCACTGAAGATATTATGATAAAGATGGCAAAGTTTGCTCAAAAAAAGACTGGAAGTAAGAATCTTGTTTTAGCTGGTGGTGTTGCTTTAAACTGTGTTGGTAATGGAGAAATATTAAAAGAGGATATTTTTAAAAATATTTGGATACAGCCGGCGGCAGGTGATGCTGGAGGAGCATTAGGTGCTGCATATGCTGCATACTACAGACATTTTGAATCTAATCGTATTGTAAATGTAGAGGACAGTATGCAAGGTAGTTATTTGGGCCCAAAACAGAGTGATGAAGAGATAGAAAAGTATCTTAAAAGTGTTAGCGCTAGTTACAAAAAAATTGATAATGAAAATTTATTATTAGAAGAGATTGCAAAAGATTTGTCTGAGCAAAAAATTGTAGGCTGGCATCACGATAGGATGGAGTTTGGTCCTAGGTCTTTAGGACATAGAAGTATATTAGGAGATCCTAGAAGTATTAATACTCAATCTACTATGAATTTGAAAATAAAGTATAGAGAAAGTTTTCGTCCATTTGCTCCAAGTGTTCTTTTTGAACATATGGAAAAATGGTTTGATTTAAAGCAAGAGAGCCCATATATGCTTTTAGTTGCACCTGTGCATAGTAGTCAAATTAAAAGAATGACAAAAGATGAAGAAAAGCTTTTTGGTATTAAAAAATTAAATATTGCTCGTAGCTCAATTCCTGCTGTAACACATATTGACTATTCTGCTCGTGTACAAAGTTTGACAGAAGGCAGGAATGGTAGATATTATAGACTTGTTAAAGAGTTTTATAACCAAACAGAGTGTCCTGTGCTTGTTAATACATCTTTTAATGTAAGGGGTGAACCAATTGTCTGTACACATGAGGATAGCTACAGATGTTTTATGAGGACAGAAATGGATGTGCTAGTTATTGAAGGTTTTGTTCTTTATAAAAAAGATCAGCCAACATTTAGTGATTCTAAAAACTGGCAAGATGAATTTGAACTTGATTAGACTGCCTTTTAAAAATATAATATTTGATTTTGATGGTGTAATTTTAGATTCTGTTCCAATTAAATCAAAAGCTTTTAGACATATTTTTCAAGATTTTGACAAAGAATTAGTTGATCAAATTTTAGAATACCATGAGCTGAACGGTGGATTATCAAGATATAAAAAGATTGAATACTTTTTTAAATCTGTTTTAAAAAGACCAATTACTGAAGAGAAAGTTATTAAGTATGCTGATAAATTTTCTGAGATTACAAATAAGGAATTAATAGACTCAAAGTATATAATAAAAGATGTATTGGATTTTATCAAAAATAATAAAAATATATATAACATGCATATTGCGTCAGGAAGTTCACATAATGATTTGAAATATATTTGTGAGAAGTTAGATTTGTCTAAATATTTTATTTCAATAGATGGTTCACCTATGGAAAAAAGTTTACTAGTTGAAAATATATTGATTAAATATGGATATAAAGAGGAAGACACATGTCTAGTCGGTGATTCTATAAATGATTATGACGCTGCAAGTCATAATAATATAGCTTTTTGTGGATACAACAATAAAAATTTAAATAAAGTATCTTATCATTATATTGATTTATTTGATGATATTTTACAAGATTGATATGTGATGAATAATACTATTGCTATAGGATATGTATTTTAATGCTCTTTAATAGTTATGTGTATATCTTCTTGTTTTTACCGATGGTATTAGTTGTCTATTTTTATCTTATAAATATTAAGTTAACTGAAGGTGCAAAAGCTATTTTAGTTTTAGCATCTCTTACTTTTTATAGTTGGTGGAATGTAAGTTATTTACCTATAATATTATTTTCTATGCTTATGAATTACTCTATTGGAAGATCTTTTAAAAGTGATAAAAATATATCAAATAAAATACTGCTAATTTTTGGAGTCACGATTAATCTTATTATGTTGGGGTATTTTAAATATACAAGTTTTTTAATAGATAATGTGAATTTTTTTACAGATTTTAGTATACCTACACTTGAGTTAGCCTTACCGTTGGCAATTAGCTTTTTTACATTTCAGCAAATTGCTTATCTTGTTGATAGTTATAATGGGGAGACTGCAGAATATGATTTCCTAAATTATTCTTTGTTTGTAACATTTTTCCCTCAGTTAATTGCAGGACCAATTGTCCATCACAATGAGATGATGCCACAATTCTCAAGTATTAGAAGCAAAATCAAAAACTATAGAAATTTGCTCTTAGGCTTGTTTATATTCTCTATAGGCTTATTTAAAAAAGTCGTAATAGCAGACACTTTTTCAATATGGGCAAATGATGGATTTGATAAATTAGAGGTATTGACATTTTTTGAAGCATGGGGTTCATCGTTGTCTTATACTTTTCAGCTTTATTTTGATTTTAGTGGATATACAGATATGGCAATTGGTGCTGCTCTACTATTTAATATTAGGTTACCAATTAATTTTAATTCTCCATATAAAGCATTAAATATACAAGATTTTTGGCGAAGATGGCATATAACACTTAGTAGATTTTTGAAAGATTATGTCTACATCCCTTTGGGTGGAAATAAAAATGGTAATTATAAGATGTATACTAACTTGCTAGCTACATTTCTTATTGGTGGAATATGGCATGGTGCAGGTTGGACATTTGTTATTTGGGGTGCTATACATGGGATTGCTGTGATAATACATAGGAAATGGAAGGAGTTTGGATTTACCATGCAAAGGTTTTTGGCATGGTTTATTACATTTAATTTTATAAATTTGTCTTGGATATTTTTTAGGTCAAATGATATTGATACTGCATTTAAGGTGTTTTCTGGACTTGTGAGTACAGATATGACAATATCTAGTTTAGCAAACATAATCTTTATTCTATTTGGATTTATAGTCATTTTTTTAAAAAATACATCTGAAATAGCCAATAATATACAGTTTAGCACAAAAAATATTTTCTATTACTCATTTATTTTTGCCATATCTTTGATTTTTTTAGAGAATCAGAAAGTATTTTTATATTATGACTTTTAAAAAAAAATTACAAACAATGATACTATACATAGTTATATTCTATTTATTGTTATCCGCAGTATTTAATTTACTGATTGATCCGTATGGAAAATATAATTTAGTCAATGTTAAAGGGATTAATAGGTATAAATATAATTATGAGCAACAAGATGTATTAAATAGAATATTTGAGGACAATAAGATAGATACGCTTGTTTTTGGTACAAGTAGAAGTGCAACCATGGGGAATGAGGATCACTTTACGAAGAATGGAAGTAGTGTATTGAATTTGTCTGATGCAATTTATGGCAATCCTGAAGATATATATAATTATTTAACGTTTGCATTAAAGAAGACAAGTACTATCAAGCAGATATTTATTGGTATAGATTTACATGTGTACGAAAAAAAGAATAGACTTGGAAAAATAAGAAATGATTTATATTATACTTTTCCATATATGTATTCATTTTTATCATCTATTGCCAAGCTAACGCCTATATATAATTCTATAAGTTTTTATAGTATGAATAAAAATATCAGAGGAGAAGAGCCTAAAGCACCACAAGATAATAATGGAGTAAGAGAGTACCTACATAAGAAACTAACTGTAAAACAAATAGAGTTAGCTAAACACAAAAAACCAAAAAAGTTAATATATACAAAGATTGATTTGGACTATTTTGAAAAAATAGACAATTTATTAAGAGAGAATGAAGTGAATGTGTATTTTTATACTTTTCCTAATAGTGTTTGGTACTATGATAGTGTATACTCATTAAATGAGGTTAATAGTTTTTATGGGGAACTTAGAAAGTATATAAGTTTTTACAATTTTTCATATATAAACTTTACAACTAAAGATGCAAAAAATTATTATGATATATCACATTATGGAAAAAAATTAAATGCATTGATTCTAAAATCAATATTTTCTGGTCACTCTTCAGCTACGATAAATGGTGATATGCTATTCAAGAAAATTGAAAAAATATAAATAAATTGATGTAGGTTTATAGTATATTTCGATAAAATGTCGCATTTTAAGGATTAAAGAGAAATGGAAAATACGGAAGCTAGCTGGTTTGAGAAAAATCCTAAGAAAACAGTAATTGTTATTCTACTTTTATCGTTGTTTATATTGTTGTTCATAGCGGAAAAAATATTTGAAAATAAAATTGGAATAAAAAATAATTCTCATATGCGCTATGTATACGTTAAAGAGATGCTACCTAATACTAATACTATAGAAGAGTCTTTTAGGCTAGATGATACTTTTGTCAAGTTACAGAGCGACGAGAATGGCTTAGTTTTACCGTCAAAAGTATATGAAAAACCAGATTTTAGTATATTTTTTATGGGTAGCTCAACAACACTTTGTGCAAATTTAGAACCAGAAAAAAGATTTTCATATTTTACTGGTAAATTATTGGAAAAAAAACTAGAAAAGAAAATTAATTCTTATAATGGTGCAGCTGGTTCTACAACAACATTTAATGGAATAAACTTATTGGTAAATAAAATAATTCCATATAATCCAAAGTATCTAATTTTTATGTATAATTCACCAGACTTAGGTCGTTTACTAAAAAGTGAAAAATCATATTGGGAAAATAACTATAAAACAGTTGATTTTAGTTTATTTTTACTTTTAAGAGGAATAAAAAATAGCTTATTCCCCAACTTATATTATGTTATTAAAACAAAAATTGATTTAGGCACAATGATTGGAAATACTTTATCATATTTCACACCATCAAAGAATGTAGTTAGTAGCTTGGAACATCCCGATTTTAATAAATTGGAAACAATTTATAGAAAAAACTTAGAAGCAATAATAAGTTTATGTAAAATATATAACATTGTACCTGTAATAATGACTGAACCTTATTCAGAGTTGGCAATACAAGATAATGCTTTAGGGGGAAAACATAGAGATGTTAATAAATTTATGTTTTACCAGAATAAATTTAATGAGGTAATTAGAGATGTTGCTAGCAGAAGTAATGCGATTTTAATTGATTTAGATAAAGAAATAACTGGAAGTGTAGAGCTCTTTCAAGGTAAATTCCATTTATCTGAAAAAGGTTCTATACGTGTTTCAAATATCATTGCTATGGAATTATATAAAGCAGAAAAAGGTAATTTAAAATGATTATAGTACGAAATATTTTGTTCGTCTCTTTTACTATTATACTTTCTTTTGTAGTCGGGGAATTAATGGTTAGACTTAAAAATTCTACTATGAAAAACTATGATATAGAAATGTGGAAATATTCTAAAGAGTTAAAAGTTATTAGCGAAAATAAACTTTTGGGTCATGAGCATGTATCTTCAAAATGCTCAACTTTAGAATCTGTTGAAGTTTGCTTGAATAGTAATGGATTTAGAGGAGATGAACTCAATAAAATAATAAAAGATAGAAGAATATTATTTTTGGGTTCATCAATTACTTTAGGATGGGGAGTTGAGAACTCAAAAGTCATGACATCTCTATTACAAAATAAATTTAATGATGATGATTTAAATGTAGAAGTAATAAATGCTGGCATAGGAAATTATAATACAGTTCGCTATGTTGAGAGATTTTTGACAAAATTAAAGGATACAAATCCAACAGATATTGTTGTTCACTATTTTATAAATGATGCAGAAGAGTTGCCAATAGGTGGAGGAAATATATTTTTAAGAAATAGTCAATTGGCAGTAACTGGATGGATAGCTTATCAAAGAATATTTAACTCTTTTAAGAAGGGTGGATTGTCAGACTATTATGAAAGTACTTATATGTTAGATAGTAGTGGCTTTACTAAAATGAAAGAATCTCTTGAAAAATTGTCAAAATATGCAAAAACAAAAGGGATAAATATATATTTGGCAATGACTCCTGATATACATTTTTTAAAAGATTATCCTTTTAAAAATATTCATGCAACAATGAAAAACTTATCTAATGATTTTGGATATAAGTATGTTGATTTATACCCTTATTTAGAGGGTATTGAGTTTGAAAAACTGCAAATAATTCCTGGTGATGCTCATCCTAATGAATATGGACATGAATTAATGGCTAATGCTTTATACGAACATATTAAATGATATTTAGTTCCTTAGACTTTTTCTTTTTCTTTTTAGGTTTTTTTCTTTTACATTGGCTTACAGCTGATAAATATAAAATTATATTATTGATAATTGCTAGCTTAATTTTTTATGGATTTTGGAAAATTTCGTACGTTTTTTTACCTGTCTTGTTGACTTATATCGCTTTTATTGGTACAAAATGGATACATAAGTCAGATAATAAAACTAAAAAATATAAATTTATAACAATCGTAGTTCTGTTGGTATTACCATTACTTTTTTTCAAATATACAAATTTTATAGTTAATGACATTTTTGGAATAATTTTTGATATGAAAAATATAAAAATTCTGTCAAATGACTTACCATTAGGAATCTCTTTTATTACATTTACACTTATTGCTTATGTTGTAGATATATATACTGGAAAATTTAGATTTGTTGATAAATTTAAATTAACAGCTGTATACACACTATTTTTCCCACATTTGATAGCTGGTCCTATTATGCGACCAAAAGAACTTATTCCTCAATTTGATAATTATTCTTTTGCAAATAAAAAATTATTGTTTGGTTTGCTTGTCTTTTCATTTGGACTTTTTAAAAAAATTATATTTGCAGATCAATTGGGAGTTGTTGTTGAAGAAGTATATAACGGTGAAGCAACTAGCAAGTTAGATTATTTAGTCGCTTTTTATGCTTTTCCTGTACAGATATATGGAGACTTTAGTGGTTATACTGACATGGCTATTGGCCTGGCATTAATGCTTGGCATTAAGTTTCCAAACAACTTTAATAGGCCTTATTTGGCTATATCATTTGTGGATTTTTGGAAAAGATGGCATATTACTTTGTCAAAATGGATACGAGACTATATATATATTCCATTAGGCGGTAATCGTGGGGGAGTTTTTTCTCAATCAAAAAACCTGCTGATTACTATGAGCATAGCAGGTCTTTGGCATGGCGCAAGTTGGACTTTTGTTTTATGGGGTGTATATCATGGCATTTGGATAGTTTTATATCATTTAGCTAAATATATTAAGTTTTTACATTATTTAAAATTGTTGCATAGATGGGTGAAAATTTTTCTTATATTTCATTTGGTTTCTATAGGATGGATAATATTTAGGTCAAAAGATATAGAGCAATTTAATACAATATTTTATAGTGTTTTTATTCTACCTATAGAATTTTCTTTTGAAAATACAGTGTATAACGGAAATTATATTTTTCTTATATTAATATTTTTTATTTTTCACAAATATGATTCTATTGCTAGGTTTAAATGGATGTATATGAAGTTTAATAATAAATATTTGTATGTGATTATTAGCTTTTTAATTTTTACTTCAGCATTATTCACAACTGGGAGTTCTGCTGAATTTATATATTTTGATTTTTAAATTAACGATTATGTGTGAAGTATTTACATTATTATTCTATGCTTCAATAGTGTGATACTTTAGGAAAGATTGTACAGTGCATAAATAGTAAAATGGGGTATAGTAAATGATTAACGCGTATAATAAAAGATTTTTATTTATTTGTTCTTCCTTCCCATTACCAATAGATGATGGTATCAAAAAAATTGTTTCAGCATTAGTAAAGTCTGCATTATCTGAAAGTATTAATATTACATTAATTGTGCCATATAGTAATGTTGAATTAGAATATCAAAATAAAATAAAAATTATTTATTATAATAAGCTAAGGACTTTTACTTCTACTTTTACTGATTTATTTAAGCTACAGCCATTATATTTTTCTCTCTACTTTGATAAAGAAGTAATGAAAAAAATTGATATTAATGATTATGATGTGATTTTCTATGACTTTTATCCAATGACACAATATTCAAGTGGATTTAAAAATGAAATATTTATGATGCCAGATTCAATGAAGCAATTAGCCTATTCAAACTTTAAAAACGAAAAAAATATTATAAGAAAAGTCTATTCGTTTGTAAATTATTTGCTTTCTGCTCGTTATAATACAACTTTAAACAATGTTAAAAAGCTTTATGTTTCTAAAGAAGATATTGAAAACGATAATTTGAAAAACTCATATTATTTTAAAATTCCAATGGATAGTACAGATTTAGAGAGTTATCAAAACAATAAATATGTAAAAAATGAACTTCTTTTTAGAGGCGTTATGAGCTTTGAACCAAATGTAACTGCGGTTGAAAAGTTTTATAATGATATATTTTTAGGTCTTGTAGAAATATATCCATCGGTAATATTTAAGATAGTAGGCAAAGATCCATCTAAGAAATTGCAAGACTCATTGACAGTAAATACTCTGTTCACAGGTTTTGTGGATGATATGATGGACGTAATGAGCAAAAGCGGCATACATATTGCTCCTATATATTCTGGAACTGGTGTAAAAACTAAAATTATCGACTCTATTGCATTGAAGCGTCTTGTTATGACAACTCCTAAGGGTATTAATGGAGTTTTTGATGATGTAGAAGAGGCTAGAGAGAATGGTGTTATTGTATTTGAAGATAGAGATGATTTTTTAAGACAGTATGACGATATATTAAACGATAGAATTGATTATAAAGAGATGGTACAAAAGGCATATGATTTTTTGAGTCAAGAGACATATGCAAAGAAAATTAATGAACTATTTGATATAGCAAAAAGGAAAATTCTTTAGATGAAAAAAGCAATCGTAACTGGTATTACAGGTCAAGATGGTGCATATTTAGCTGAACTTTTGCTAGAAAAAGGCTATAAGGTTTATGGAACATATCGAAGAACAAGTTCTGTAAATTTTTGGCGTATTGAAGAGCTTGCTATAAGTGGTCATGAGAATTTGGAGCTGATTGAGTATGATTTGACGGACGAAGGTACATCAATCCGTATGCTAAAAGATATAATGCCTGATGAAATCTACAATCTTGCGGCTCAAAGTTTTGTAGGAGTATCATTTGAACAGCCTCAAACAACAGCACAAATTACTGGGATGGGACCATTAAATCTTCTAGAAGCTATTAGAATCATAAACCCCAGAATTAAATTTTACCAAGCATCAACGAGTGAGCTTTTTGGTAAAGTTCAAGAAATTCCACAAAAAGAGAGTACACCGTTTTATCCAAGAAGTCCTTATGGAGTGGCAAAGTTATTTGCACATTGGTCTACAATAAACTATAGAGAATCATACAATATTTTTGCATGCTCTGGTATTTTATTTAATCATGAGAGTCCTTTGCGTGGGAAAGAGTTTGTAACAAGAAAAATTACTGATACTGTTGCAAAAATTAAACTTGGATTACAAGAGCGATTAGAACTTGGAAATATGGATGCAAAACGTGATTGGGGTTATGCTAAAGAGTATGTTGAGGGAATGTACTTGATGCTTCAACAAGATATTCCTAAAGATTATGTATTAGCTACAGGAAAGACACATAAAGTACGTGAGTTTGTTGAGGAAGCATTTAGTGCGGTTGATATTAACTTGGAGTGGAGTGGTGTTGGTGTTGATGAGGTCGGAAAAGATAAAGCTACTGGTAAAATAGTTGTTTCTATTAATCCAAAATTTTATCGCCCTAGTGAGGTTGAACTATTAATCGGTGATGCAACAAAAGCGAAAGTAGATTTAAATTGGCAAGCTAAAACAACATTAAGTGAACTATGCTCTATGATGGTTCATTCTGATTTAGAACGAAATAGAGAGAATAAAAGCTTTTAATGATAAATGTAATTCTATGCGGTGGTAGTGGTACAAGACTTTGGCCAATTTCAAGGGCTTCATTACCAAAACAGTTTCATTCACTTTATGGAGAAAATACACTTTTTCAACAGACATATCTACGTAATAGTGCACAATCTGAGCATACCTTAATAGTTTTAAATAGTGAACTTTATTATGTAGCATTAGATCAGTTAAAAGAGGTTGGAGCTAAAGGTTTTACTTTGCTTGTTGAAGAAGAGGGCCGTGATACTGCAGCAGCTATTGCCTTAGCAGCCTTTCATATAGAGAAAAACTGGTGTAATGGGCTTATGATGGTTACACCTAGTGATCATGTAATTAAGCAAGAAGAAAATTATTATATAGCTGTAAATAAAGCTATTAGCTTTGCAAGAAATGATAAATTGGTAGTCTTTGGAATTACTCCAACACATCCAGAAACTGGCTATGGCTATATTGAGCGTAAAGATGAGTTTGAAGTTGAACGCTTTGTAGAAAAACCAGATAAAGATCAGGCAGAAGAATTTTTGAAAAATAATAACTTTTTTTGGAACTCAGGTATGTTTATGCTGAGTAGTAGTTTATATTTAAGAGAACTGAAGAAAAATGCGTTAGATGTTTATGATACTTCAAAAAATGTTTATGCAGAGTGCAAAGAAAACCTTAGATTTACAGCAAAAGAAATGCAAACTGTTCCAAAAATTTCTATTGATTATGCTGTTATAGAAAAAAGTGAACGTCTTAAAATGGTATATGGGGATTTTGGATGGTCTGACTTAGGAAGCTTTGATTCTCTTTATGCAATTAATGAAAAAGATAATATGGAAAATGTTTTAAAATCAAATACACTTCTAATTAATTCTAATAGAAACTATTTTGAATCTAGTGATCGAATGATTGCTGCATTAGATGTTGATGACTTGGTAGTTGTAGATAGTGATGATGCGCTATTAATTACTAAACGTGGTTCAACTCAGGGAGTTAAAGGCTTGGTTAGTGAACTTAAGAAAAGTAATGCTAATTTAGTTCGTTACCATTCAAAAGTATTTCGTCCATGGGGGCAGTATAAAGTTTTAGAAGAGGATTCGAGTTATAAAATAAAAAAAATTGTAGTAAATAGTGGTGGAAAACTTTCTCTTCAAAAACATAAGCATCGTAGTGAGCATTGGATTGTAGTAAGTGGTATAGCGAATGTTACAAAAGCAGATAAAGAGTATGTTGTAAAAAAGAATGAATCAATTTATATATCAGCAGGTGAAATTCATAGAATAGAGAACCCATATGAAAAGAATCTTATTTTGATTGAAGTACAAGTTGGCGACTATTTAGGTGAAGATGATATTGTACGTCTTGATGATGTCTATGAAAGGACGTAAATTGAGTATGAAACAAAAAAAAATTGCAGTAGTAATACCTGCATATAAAGTTCGTTTACATCTTGAAAATGTTGTTAGAAAATTACCTGAATTTATTGATAATATTATAGTAGTTGATGATGCTTGTCCTGAAAAGTCTTATGAAGTTCTACAAAACTTAGATATTAAAAAGATTATTGTTATAAATCATGAAGTTAATATGGGTGTAGGTGGAGCTTTAATTAGTGGTTATAAAAAAGCATTAAGTTTGGAGGTTGATGTTGTTATTAAAGTAGATGGTGATGGACAAATGGACACAAGTTATATTTCCTCACTTATTGAACCAATTCTTGATGGTAATGCGGATTATACGAAGGGTAACCGTTTTGTAGACTTTAAAGCATTACGAGCTATGCCAAAGGTAAGGCTATTAGGTAATAGTGCATTGTCATTTATGGTAAAGGCTAGCAGTGGCTATTGGAATGTAATGGACCCCACTAATGGTTTTACTGCAATTTCTAATAAGGCTTTACAGGATTTAGATTTAGAAGTAATAAATAGACGATACTTTTTTGAATCTGATATGTTAATTAATCTTAATATTGAAAATGCTGTTGTAAAGGATGTGTCAATTCCTGCTAAATACGATAATGAAAACAGCTCGCTAAGTATTACTAAAACAATTGTTGAATTTCCACCAAAACTTTTTAAAGGACTTATTCGTAGAATTTTCTTTAAATACTATATTTATGATTTTAATATGGGATCACTTTATATGTTACTTGGCTTTCCTATGTTTTTTGGTGGAATTGGATTTGGATTTTATAGATGGATAATAGGAGCAACTCAGAATATAGAAAATAGTGCTGGTACTGTTATGCTTGCAGTTTTACCAATAATTTTAGGGGTTCAGTTTTTATTACAAGCAATTGGGATTGATATAGATAATGTTCCTAAAAAATGTGATTGTAAATAATTTTTTTAGACATGATTAGCAAAGAGAATAACTTTGATTTTATAAGATTATTTATGTCAATGCTAGTTTTATATGGTCACTCTTATCTGCTTTATTATGGACCTTCTACACAATATAGAGATTTTATATATGTTATTTCGTCAGGACAAATAGATGCAGGTACTTTTGCGGTACCAGTCTTTTTTATTATGAGTGGTTATTTAATTACAGCATCATGGCAAAATACTAATAATTTACGTAAATTCTTAGAAAAAAGAATATTTAGAATATATCCAGCAGTTACAGTGTCAATATTATTTACTATTTATGTGATAGGTTTTTTAGTTAGTAGTGATTACTTTACTTACTTAAGTGGTTTAGAAATATATAAAGTTTTAAAGAGTATTTCTATTATGTATATTGGAAATTCTGTAATGAATGTGTTTTCTGACTTACCGTATCCATCAGCTGTCAATGGTTCCTTATGGACATTAATGTATGAATTTTTTTGTTATTTAATGATAGCATTTCTAGGTTATTTTAAACTATTGAATAGAAGAAATGCTATTTTGATTTTTATAGTATTTTATCTTTTATCAATGATGAATAAATACACACCTTTTAGTAATACACTATTTTTTTTAAAATCGTTACCTGATTTAGCTTTATATTTTTTTGCAGGTGTTCTATATTTTTACAGAAAAGAAAAAGTACATTCATTTGAAAAAGTTTTTTTTATGCTTTTCTTACTAGGTCTTTTTTCATATATTGGTTATTTACATTTAATTTTAGTTTTTGTTTTATATGAGACTTTATTTTATATTTCATATTTTAAATATATTAAGTTACATAATTTTGCAAAAAGAGGTGATTTTTCATATGGTGTATATATTTATGCCTTTCCTATACAGCAAATTTTAATGTTCTTTTGGAAGGATAATTTTACATATGGCTTGTTTCTTGTTGCATCTATAATTATTTCACTGTTTTTAGCAATATTGAGTTGGAAGATTGTAGAAAAGCCAAGTATAGAATTTGCTAGAAATATGAGTTGATTACTAAAACAATTTTATTTTATTATCTAAAGGTTGATGTTTTTTAAGTAAAATCTCTTAATTAAAAGATGAAGGTATATGCCACAATGAATCTAAAAAAATCTATATCTTTAGTTATGGTTACTTATAATAGTTTTCCATTTTTTAAGGATTCTATTGAATATTTAAACAAGTTTATCTATGATATTGATTTGGAAATTATAGTAGTAGATAATGATAGTAAAGATATAAACACCCATAATTATCTTGATAAATTAAAATCATTAAATAATGAATCAATAAAAGTAATTAAGTTAACTAAAAATACTGGTTATTCAGTTGCTATGAATGTGGGAATGAATTATGCGAAGCATGAATTTATTTTGTGTTTTAATAATGATATATATGTAGATGAAAATAGTAATGAAGCATTTGTTACAATGTATAACTTATTAAATGAAAACATGGAAATTGGTGCCATCTCACCACTGTTTGTTAAAGAAGATAAAACACCAGATTTAAATTATGTAGTAAAAGCAAATCCAATAAATGCTATCACTGGTAGGTTGACTAGAATTTTTTCAAATAGGTCAAAGCATGATGAAGAAAATGCACTGAATCCAGATGCTAAAGGATGTGCGACGGTTGATATATTATCAGGACAATTTTTTATAATGAGAAAAAGTATATATTTTAATATTGTTGGTGGATTTGATACGCGATATTTCCTTTATAGCTCTGATTGGGATATTTCTCGTACATTAAAGTTCCATGGATTAAAAAGTATTATTTACACTAAGGCTACATTAACACATGGAGTTGGTAAATCTACAAGCAGGGCTCGTTTCTTGGCAACTTTTGATATTTACAAATCTTTTGCACAATATTTACTTAAGTGGGAAATCTTTCCATTTATTAGATTTTTATTCTATCGTTTGTTATTTACACTACCTGCTTTAACTGAAATTACTTTACGCTCATTCAAGAATAATAAAAATGTCTCAGATTAAAACTCATTCAGAGGCTTTTGTAGATGAGTGGAAGAAACTGTTGCAAGAACATTTTGGATATGAAGAGCACATGGAATTTTTGGTAGTAAGGACAATATTAGGTAAGAAAATATTATCATATTTACCATTATTAAACTATACTGATAGATTATATAAATCAATTGATGATTTATTAGAGTTATCTAGAGATAATAATTTTTCAATTCGTACTCTTAGTGAAACACAAATATTTAGTCTCAATGAACCTGTTACAATGCGATTAGATATTAAGGAAAAGAGTTTTGATGAATTGATGCAAAGTTCAATTGTATCCAAATGTAGAAACCAAGTAAGAAAATCTAAGAAGTCTAATCTAGATATTCGAATAGGGACCAATCAAAATTTAATAGATGATTTTTATAAGTTATTCTCTGAAACGATGCATAATTATGGTACTCCTGCTTTTTCAAAGAGTTTTTTTGAAAAATTATATAAATATGTAGAAACAAAATATTTAGTCGTATATAAAGATACTAAACCTATTGCTACTTTGGTAATGATTTACGATGAAAGTTTAGTGTGGATACCATGGGCAGCATCAAATAAAAAATATTCAAAATATTGCCCTAATCACTTTTTATATATGCATGCGATAATGTTGTCTATAGAAGATAAAAAAGAAATTTTTGATTTTGGACGTTCCTCTTATGGTGGACACACATATAGATTTAAAGCTCAATGGGGAGCAAAGCCTATTTCTATCAAGCTTGTATCATCCTCTCCTACTGATTTGTATTCAAAATATGAGTTTGCTTCTAAGGTATGGAGGAAGACTCCTCGTTCAGTGGTTAATATAGTTGGACCAAAGTTAGTAAAATATTTGGAAGATTTATAGAGTGATACCACCACTTTATCCTTATTCATCATTTTCTTTTTTAAATGAGATGCCAGATAATATATTTTTTTTGAATAGCGGACAGAGTGCTTTTTTGTTGATTGTTAAAGTTTTAAAAAAGCGTTATTCAAATTTAATTTTTTTATTACCTGCATATACTTGTTCTACTGTTGTGAAGGCATTACGTTTTGCAGAAGTTGAGTATAACTTTATTGATTTAGATAATACATTGAATTTTGATGATGATGATTTAAAAGAGATAATTAATGATTATAAGAATTATAAAGTTGTTCTTGTACCAACGTCTTTGTTTGGTGCTAAAATAAGAAGCTATAAAGAGAATTTTCCAGAATGTATAATTATTGAAGATAGGGCTCAATCATTTCCAAGTATAGAATTAAATAGTTCTGACTATCAATTTTTTAGCTTTGGAAGAGGTAAAATGGTCTCTGCAAGTGGTGGTGGTGCTGTATTAACAAAGGATGTTGAATTTAAAAAATTATATTTTACATTAGATACTGAGGTAGCATTTATAGCTTCTTATGTATTGAGTATTATGCAAAAGATAATTTCAAGATATTTTTGGGGATATTTTAAAAGACTTATAAATGAGGGTAAAGAAAGTATTGTGATATTAACAGATATTAAAAATATAAAAATGTTAAAAATGTCAAATATGAAGATAAAATGGTTGATGAATTCTATAAATAGAACAAAATTTGATTATAGGGTAAGTATTTCAGACTTGTATATTAAAGGAATAAACAAAAAGTTTCAATACGAGCTTTCAGGTTCAATTCCATATTTAAGGTTCCCTGTTAAAAAGCAGATAAGAGGAGATGGTATTAGTACTATGAATTATGCTGATACACTTAGAGAAGCAAAGAAGCTTAGAGCTAATAAAAATTTTAATATACCTATTAGATTAGCAGAGCATTCATCAATGCTACCAACTCATGACTTAGTTAGCATTGATTACGTAAATAAGATTATTAATATGGTAAATGATGATTAGAATTTTTGAGAGAAATAACATGATTGTTTGGATTATTATGGGTTCAATACTGCTTAAGCTAGTAGCTTTATTAGTCTTAGATATTCAGCACTTTCCTGATGATAATACGTACCTTAGGATAGCACATAAAATTTATGATGCGAATTTCATATTTCCATCTGATGAATTGCTAGATGCACCAATGACACCTTATTTTTATGCTGGGTTGTCTTTTTTTGAGAATTATTTTGGAAGTTATATTTTTGTTATTGGTAACATTGTTGTTTCAACAGCAACAGTGTATATAATATTTCTTATAACAAAGGAAATATTCGAGCGATTAGTTATAGCAAATATTGCTGCAATTATAATGGCAATATATCCATTTTTCAACTTTTACAGTTTGACTATTTTATCAGAGACGTTATATTTATTTTTTGTTTATGGATCACTATTTTTTATGGTTAGATTTATAAAATATGAAAATATTAATGACATAATTTTATTTAGTATAATATTTGCTTTATCTGCATTAACACGTTTTAGCTCTATGCCAATGTTTTTAATAATGCTTTTTTGGTCAGTTCTTATTGTACATAAAAAACTGTCTGCTAAAAGAGTATTTTTAATTAGCATAGTCTCTATGGTTACCTTTGGATTTACGATGCTTCCATGGTGGATACATAATTATAATATCTCAAATGAGATACATTTAAGCACATTAGGCTCATCAGGACCTATTTTTTACCTAGGAAATAATCCTAAAAATAAAACTGGAGGGGGCACTGGTGGAGTTGATGCTGACTTTTCAAAGTTTTCACATATAGAAGATGAGAGTGAACGTTATGAGGCTATGCGAGAAGAATCTATTGATTGGATTTTAAGTAATCCTAGTGATTGGCTTTTGCTAGAGGTAAGAAAATTTAAACGCTTTTTCAGTCCTGTTTTTTATGCAAAAGATTATCAAAGATGGTATTATAATATGTTGTCTATTTTATCTTATGGAATAATATTAATACTATTTATTCCTTCATTATTTATATTTAAAGATTATTTTATAGTGTATTCACCTCTTTTATTATACGGGTTACTTTTAACAGGATTGCACATGATATTAATTGCATCAATTAGATATAGGCTACCAATAGAGCCATTTATGATTATTATGGCATCTGCAATGATTGGGAAGTTATTTAAAGTAAGATTGAATTAATAATGAAAATTGTGATTAAAATAATATTAATAGTAGTAATTATATATTTTTTGTTCAGTGGTATTGATGTAGAAAAAGTTATTGAATCTTTTAAAGAAATTTCTTTTTTTGGGTTTATTCTTACCGTGAGTGCAATAATTATGGGAGATATATTTTTTGCGCATAGGTGGAAGGTATTACTTTTTCATAAATGTAGCTTTAGGGCATCATTTGAATCTGTTATAATATCAAGCTTTCTAAATATGATTTTACCTGCTAAACTTGGAGAGGTATCAAAAGTACTTTATCTCAAGAAAGTATATAATTTGTCTGTTAGTGATACAACTGCTATTACAATAATTGAAAAGTTTTTTGATCTTTTTTGGATGAGTGTTATGGCTTTTATTGCTACTTTGTATATTTTTGATGATTTGTTAACTAGGTTTGTTGTTCTAGGAATAATTATTACTATTGCTACAATAGCTTTTTTTGTTAAAAATGGAAAAATTGTAAAGCTATTAGATAGAATACCATTTAAATTTGTACGAGTCTATTCAAAAAAGATTTTAAATATTTCTAAGAAAAGAATTAAGTTATCAACAATTTCAGAGGTATTTTTAATAACAGGTATAGTATGGTTTTTCTATTTTTTATCAAATTATCTGTTTTTTAATTATGCATATGACTTTAATTTAACTGTTTATCAGGTGATAGTTGTTGTTTTGGTGTCAATGGTGGTTATGTCAATTCCTTTGACGCCTGGGGGAATAGGAATATATCATGCTAGCGCTGTTGCAATCTTGACTTTTTATGGAATAGATAAAGAGATGGCTTTAGTATCTAGTTTTCTTTTTCATATTACTGGACTTTCTGTAAGTGGTGTTTTTACGTTACTTATTTTTACAATAAATAATAATTTATACACTATATGGAACAAGAGATAGATGTATCTTCCACAGACTTATCAAAAATATTCTAGTTGGCTTACAATTGATATAGAAGAGTTAAGTGACACAAATTTTAATTTGACTAAAAAAAGAACATTAGAATTAAACTATGAAGAATTAGTTGATAATTGGCTTGAAGTTTGTGAGAAATATAATTACAAGTCTACTGCATTTGTTTTGGGTAGCTTCGCTTTAAAATATCCAAATATTATAAAAAAACTTTCAGATGCAGGTCATGAAATATCTTCTCATGGACTAAACCATGATTTAGTATTTAAAACAGAATTTTCAAAGTGGAAAGATTCTATTACTGATTCAAAAAAAATACTCGAGGATATTACAGGTAAAGAGGTAAATGGATATCGCTCTGCTAGTTGGTCATTGCCATTTGAAAAGAGTTACTATGAGAGACTTTTTGAATTAGGTTATAAATATTCATCATCATATTTCCCACTAAAAACATATTTGTATGGTAATTCAATTGATAAAAAGAATCCATTTGAGATTTTTACTAAAAGTGGAGTTATAACAGAGATTCCAATACCAAAATTAATAGTTCCATTTAGCGGTGGATTTTATCTGCGTATGTTCCCATCTTTTTTACAAAAACTATTGGCAAATAAACTCATAAAAAAAAGTATTAAGCCTGTTATTTATATTCATCCTTATGAGCTAATTGATAATGGTTATATCTTAAAGTTCTATAGTCAATATTTTAAGAAGAATATAGATCTCTTTTTAGCATTTGGAGCAACAAGTAGACCATTAGATGATATTGAAGAGCTACTTAAATTAATCAATAAGAAATAGTTTAATTGGTATAATTTCGTTATTAAAATATTATGGGGTAGATATGCAAAAACTTAAAGAGTTAGTTAGTATTGATGAATCTAGAGGAAGCTATATAAATATCTTTTTTCTTTTTAGTATTGCATACCTATTTTCTATAGCAGTTAGGCTAATATGGGTTTTTCAATTTAGTGGTTCTAGTCAAATGATTTGGGATAATCAGTTAATGATTAATACAAATGATGGCTATCAATGGATAGAGGCTGCAAAGGATATTTTAAGAGGTGAAAAATTTTATCATGCATCTACTACAACTGCTTCTATATCTATACTTACAGCTTTTTTAATTAAATATTTGCCATTTAGTATAGAAAGTATAATTCTTTATATGCCAACTATATTTGGTTCACTACTTTCACTTCCTATTCTTTTAATTGGTGTGTTATTGAGACAAACATATGTTGGTTTTATAGCTGCATCTGTTGGTAGTATAGTTTGGAGTTATTACAACCGAACAATGACTGGTTATTATGATACAGATTTATTGGTTATTGTTTTACCAACCTTTGTATTGCTATTTTTGATGTATTCAATAATGAGCAAACGTGGATATTCACTTTTGTTACTTTTCTCATCAATTTTTATGTATCAATGGTGGTATGGAGGTGGATATTCACTATTAGTAGCTATGACAGGTATGACAGTTGCATATACTTTTTTGTTTGAACGAAAAGGTATATTTAATTATTTAGTTGTTTCTACCATGCTTATATCTATAGTTTCATTTAACATATATATTCAAACTATAATTATATTGACTGTTTTTGGATACGTATCATTTTTTAAATTAGATAAAAAGATTGTGCTTTTTATTCTAATATCTAGTTTGTTGCTATTTGCAATTTATGGTGGATTTGATGGTATTTTACACCAGCTTAATAATTATGTGTTTCGTTCAGCTAATGCAGCAGACAATATATCTTTAAACTTTTTTTCAGTAGCTCAAACAGTTCGTGAAGCTGGAATGATTCCATTTGAGACATTCGCAAATAGAATTAGTGGGCATACAACGACATTTTTTCTTTCAACTTTTGGATATGTTCTTTTAGCTCTTCGTTATCCTATTATGTGGTTAGCATTGCCAATGATGGGACTTGGATTTTTAGCATTAAAAGGTGGATTGCGATTTACTGTGTATGCAGTTCCAATTAATGCACTTGGTATATCATATCTTATATTTTTGATTGCAAAGTATATTCAATTTTTAGTGCCATCTAATATTAAACTTTTGAGTCGTTACTTGGTTGTCTTTTCTTTAACTTCGGCAGTTTTATACCCAAATATTGTGCATATAATAGGTTATAAGGTTCCAACAGTATTTACTAAAGAGGAAGTTCAAGTTTTAGATAAACTTAAAACTATTTCAAGTCATAAAGACTATGCAATTTCTTGGTGGGATTATGGTTATCCAATTAGATACTATGGGGAGTTGAATACTTTAATTGATGGTGGAGCACATGAGGGTTCTCAAAATTATCCGGTTAGTTTTGCCTTGATGAAACCTCAGTTAGAATCAGCTTTAATGTCTAGGCTTGATGTAGAGGCATCTGAAAAACGAATAAAAACTCCAGATGGTACTCATAGTTTATGGGCTATTTTAAAGGATAGTGGATATACGGATGTGAATAAATTTTTAATTGACTTAGCACAAAAAAAGATAACATTACCAAAAAAATCAACAGACATATATTATTATTTACCAAATAGAATGTTACAAATATTGCCAACAGTTGATCTGTTTAGTAATATGGATGTCACAACAGGAAAGCAACATCCAAGAGGGTTTTTCTATTTTGCACAACGTTTTTCTCAAGCATCTGATGGTATTGAGCTTGGTAATGGTATTAAAATACTTCAAGATAATCATATACAGATAGGTACGAATAAAATAGCGATGAGAGATTTTTATGTAACTGCATATGGTAATGATGGTAAGTTACAAGTACAAAGAACAGCTATTAATAATAGTGCGCCACTTTCTGTGATTTTTATGAAAAACTACAATGCATTTTTAGTAATGGATAATCGTATGCTTGCTTCAACATATATTCAATTATTTGTATTAGAGAATTATGATAAGAAACTATTTGAACCAGTGATATTAGATCCTTTAGCAAAAGTTTATAAGCTTAAAATCTAGTGTGTTCTATTTTAGGTTATATTGGATCTAACTGCAATGAAAGCGAGATAAGGAGTTTAAACAACACCTTGTCTCATAGGGGACCAGACAACAGTTCTATTTCTCAAGAAAAGATGCATGCTAGCTCTCTTTTTTTAGCTCATAATCGTCTTTCCATTCAAGATTTAAATCAAAATGCAAATCAGCCTATGGAGGGTGGACGTTATAGTATTGTATTTAATGGTGAAATTTATAACCATTTAGAACTTCGAGAAAAACTTAGTTTTAAGAGTTTTAAAACACATTCTGATACTGAAACATTGTTGGAATGTTTTATTGAGTTTGGAATTGAAAAAACTCTAGATAAATTAATTGGAATGTTTGCTATTGCTTTGTTTGACAAACAAGAAGATAAAATTTATTTGATGCGAGATCGTTTAGGAATTAAGCCACTGTATTATACATTTCAAGAAGGTGAATTTGCCTTTGCCTCAGAACTTAAGGGTATTCCAGAACATTTTAAAAGTGCTACTAGCGATAAAGCATTAATACAGTTCACAAGCCTTGGATATATTCCTTCAAATAACTCTTATTATGAAAATATTCATAAGTTAAAACCAGCTCATTATCTAGTTTTTGATGGGCAAAGTGTTAAAGAAGAACGGTATTGGGAGTTGCCTAAAAAGAAGAGCTCTATTAGCTTTGATGAGGCAGTTGAAAATACTGAAAAGTTACTAAAAAGTTCAATCAATTATCGCCTGCTTTCAGATTTAGAAGTTGGTGCATTCTTAAGTGGTGGAGTTGATAGCTCTTTAGTGTGTGCATTGATGAAGCAGCAATCAACTAAAAAGGTTAAGACATTTTCAATAGGTTTTGATAATCCAAAGTATAACGAAGCACCATATGCTAAAGAGGTTGCAAAACATCTAAATACTGAACATTATGAATTTATATTTACAGCAGATGATGTTTTAGAGTTATTAGAAGATTTTGATTACTACTATGATGAACCATTTGGAGACGCTTCTGCACTTCCCACTATGTTATTAGCAAAAAAAACTAAAGAACATGTAACAGTTGCACTTAGTGGTGATGGCGGTGATGAGCTATTTTTAGGGTATGAGCGTTATTTCTTTACTCAAAATTACTATCACAAGTTGCAAAAAGTACCATCATGGATGAGAAGTATAATTTCATCTGGTATGGGAATCTTACCTCATGACAGATTGAAAAAAATGTCCTATCCTGTAGGTAATTTAAATTTAGAGAGCTTATATGGCGTTATTTCAACATCGGTAAAACCATGGGAGCTAACTAAAATATTTTCAGATGATTTCATTAGAGAAAATTTTGGTTCAACTGATATTAGCTATTTAGATTTATTAGATTCAAAAGAGCTATTTAGTGAAAATGAGATAATTGATAGTTTAAGCCGTGTAGATATACAAAATTATCTTAGTGAAGATATTCTTATGAAAGTTGATCGTGCTAGCATGAAGTACGCTCTAGAAGCCAGAGTCCCACTTCTTGATCATCGTTTAGTGGAGTTTGCAACTACAATACCAACAGATATAAAGCTAAAATATGGTGCAAAATCAATTTTGAAAGAGATTTTATATAAATATGTACCTAAAGAGCTAATTGAACGACCTAAAAGAGGTTTTTCTGTTCCTTTACAACATTGGTTTAGAGGTGAGTTACGTGACGTATTAATGGACAAGGTAGAGAATCTTGATGAGAGATTTAACAGAGGTTATATCAATAAACTTGTTAATTTACATATGAACCATGGACACAATTATGAGTATGTATTTTGGAATCTTTTACGTATAAGATGAGTTTATGAAAAAAAAGTTATCTATATTAATTTACTCATTAGCAGGTGGTGGTGCTGAGAGAGTAGTTTCTGTGCTTTTAAGCAGGCTTCAAAATAGTTTTGATATTACATTAGTTTTAATGAATGAGACTATTGAGTATGATATTGCTGATGGTGTTAAAGTACATTTTTTGGAAAAATCTAATCCAAAGGAGAGTGGCTTAATTAAGCTTGTAAAATTGCCATTACTTGCATATAAGTATCGTTCGTTTTGTAAAAAAGAATCAATTGATATTTCACTCTCATTTATGAATAGACCTAACTATATTAATGTCTTATCAGGTGTTAATTGCGCAATCATTAATGAGAGAGCAATGCCATCACTTCAGTATGGGTATGATTCCTTACAGTCTAAAATTAACAAAATTCTTATCAGCTCACTCTATAAAAAAGCTTTCAAAGTTTTAAGTAATTCGTTTGGTAACAGAGATGATTTAATTAATAGTTTTGGTGTGAAAAGTGTTGATGTAATTTATAATCCAGTAGATATAGATAAGATTAATAAACTAGCTTCAAGTGATATAGATTTTGATTTTGAACCATTTACATTTGTAACAATAGGGCGTTTAGATGTCGGTAAAAATCACTCGTTAATGATAGAAGCATTTTCACGCCTAACAAATGTAAATACTCAACTTCTTATAATTGGAGATGGTGATTTTAAAGATGTGCTTCAAGATAAGATAAACCAGTTAGGTATGGAAGATAAAGTAGTGTTACTTGGAAAACAGGCCAATCCATATAAGTATTTATCAAGAAGTGACTGTTTTACTTTTAGTTCTAACCACGAGGGCTTTCCAAATGTGCTACTTGAGGCACTTGCATGTAAGTTGCCAATAGTATCAACTGATTGTCAGAGTGGACCACGTGAGATTTTAAAAGATGAGTATGGAATCTTAACTAAAGTTTCAGATGTAGATGAGTTTTATGAGGCTATGACGAGAATGGTTGAAGATGAAAGCTTACGTCATAAATTTAGTAGTAAAGCTGAAATTAGAGTAAAAGATTTTAATGTAGATATAATTTCAGCAGAATATGAAAAGGCTCTTATGTGTGCGCAATAGCTGGCTATTTAAATTATCATGATGTAAACAATGAACTATTAGCTACATTAAATCATCGTGGACCTGATGAGAGTGGAGTATTTACTGATAGCAATTTAACACTACTTCATAATCGTTTAGCTATACAAGATATTGCTCATGGTCAGCAACCTTTTAATGTTGATGGTTTTACTATTGTTTTTAATGGAGAAATCTACAATCATCAAGAGTTACGCCAACAGTTAGTAGGAAGTGAATTTAAAACAGATTCAGATACAGAAACATTGGTTCATCTATACATTAAGTACAAAGAAAAAATGCTTGATATGCTTGATGGAATGTTTGCCTTTGTAATTTACGATAAAAATAGTAAAAAGCTCTTTTTTGCACGTGATCGTTCTGGGGAAAAACCACTTTATATCTATTCAAATGAGGATAAATTGCTGTTTGCAAGTGAGTTGTCAGCAATTGCTAAGGTTCAGACTTTGCAACCTGAAAATAAAAATATTAGTGAATATTTACGTTTAGGAATGTTTTCATATAGCAAGACACCATATAAAGATGTAAAAGAGTTAAAAGCTGGACACTATGCGTATATTGATATTGAAAATCCTATCCTAACACAAGTGAGATGGTGGGATATTGGTACTTTCTACACTAAACGTTCAAAGCTCTCTTGTGATAGTGCAATAAATAAAGTTGATGAATTGCTTCATTTAAGTGTAAAAAGGAGAATTGAAAGTTCTGACTTAGAAGTTGGAGCATTTTTAAGTGGTGGAATTGATAGTGGGTTGGTAACGGCTATAGCTTCAGAGTATACAGATAATTTAAAAACTTTTACAGTTGCTTTTGAAGGTGCATATAATGAAGCTCCTCTTGCAAAGCAGGTATCTAAAAAGTACGCAACGAATCACTATGAGGTTACAATATCTTTTGATAATTTAAAAGATGATATTGAAAAAATCATTTTAAACTATGGAGAGCCATTTTTTGACTCTTCTGCAATTCCAAGCTATTATGTCTCACAAGAGGCTAAAAAACATCTGACGGTTATCTTAAATGGAGATGGGGCAGATGAACTTTTTGGTGGGTATAGACGTTATGTTCCTGCGCGTTATTTGAATCTTTTTTCTAAAAAGAGACCATTGGCTAAATTATTAAATAGCTATTTGCCACCAGCACATCAAAAAAAGTCTATATATAACTATTTTTATAGATTGAATGCAATGCTCGCACAAGATGGGATTGATGCCTATTTACGTTCTACTGTAGATATTTTTGAGGGATTTGAAGATAATATTTTAGGAACTAACTATTTAGAAGAGGCAGAAGCGGTTCTTAAAAGTATTGCAAATCAAGATAGTTTATCAACTATAATGCAGATGGATTTTGAGACAATTTTAAGTGGTGATTTACTTGTTAAAATGGATATAGCTACTATGGCTCACGCGTTAGAGAGTAGAACTGTATTTTTATCTAAAGAGCTACTTGAGTTTGCGCCTACGTTAGAGTCTAAATGTAAAATCAACGGCACTACCACAAAATATATTTTGAGAGAACTTGCTAAAAAGTATCTGCCTAGTGATCTTATAAGCCAGCCAAAGCGTGGGTTTGAGATTCCACTAAAACAATGGATAGACAATGAGTTAAAAGATATAATTTCTGAACGAATTAGCTCACCAAGTGCATATTGGAGAAATTTTATAGATAACGGTTTTATTGACAAATTAATGCATAGAAAAATAGTTATTTCAGATGAAAAAAGAGCTAAAATCTTATATAACATATTTGCATTAGAAGTTTGGTATGCACATTTTATAAAAAGAGATATTACGTGACAATAGGATTTTTAAGTCATTTAGATGCTAACCTTTATAGGTTTAGACTACCAGTTATGCAGGCTCTTTTAAAGAATAGTCACACTGTTTATGCAATTGTCCCTCGTGGTGAATATACAGATGCGCTTGTAGATGAGGGAATAACTACAATTACTTATGAAATTGAGCGTTCAAGTCTTAATCCATTCAAAGAGTTAGTTGCAATTAATATGATTTATAGGGCAATTAAGGATTTAAACCTTGATATTTTACACACGTTCATGGCTAAACCTAATATTTATGGTACGTTTGCCGCACGTAGGGCTAAAATCCCAGTTGTAGTTAATACCGTCACTGGACTTGGTAGTTTTTTTATCGATGATAGTTTTAAATCAAATATTGTTAAAAAAGTTATAGAGATTCTCTATAAAAGAGTTTTTAATCTCTCAACTGGTGTAATTTTTCAAAACAGAGATGATAAAGAACTTTTTGAGCTTAGTGGTATTATTAAAAAGTCAAAAAGTTATCTTGTAAGAAGTTCAGGTGTAGATACAACTTTTTTTGATATTTCAACTGTTGATACTGAAGATATAAAAAAATTAGAAGATGAATTTAAAGTTAAAGAGAAAAAAGTAGTTTTGATGATAGCTCGCGCTATTTGGCATAAAGGGATTGCAGAGTACTCAAAAGCAGCAGAAATTTTAAATCGTAATGATGTAGAATTTTTATTGGTAGGTGGTGTTGATGATGGAAATCCATCGAATGCTTCGGTATCATGGTTAACTGAACAGAAAAATATCAACTGGTTAGGTGAGCGTAGCGATATAAAAGAGTTGATAGCGCTTAGTGATATTGTAGTTCTTCCTAGTTACAGAGAGGGTGTTCCAAGAACTCTGCTTGAAGCTGCTTCTATGGGGAAAGCTTTAGTCGCTACAGATGTACCAGGATGCCGTGAAGTAGTTGAGAATGAAAAAAATGGCTTGCTAGTTGAGTTAAAAAACTCTAAAGCTTTAAGTGATGTGATTGCCAGACTACTTGATGATGAAAAACTTAGAGAAGAGTATGCCCTATCTTCAAGGGAAAAGGCAATAGAGGAGTTTGATGTCAAAAAAGTTGTCTCTAGTTATAGTCAAATTTATACAAAGTTATTAAATGTATAAGATACTTATTAAACCACTGTTTGATAGGACTTTAGCGCTTGTTTTACTGCTTGTTTTTGCGCCAATATTATTCATATTATATTTACTATTGTCCGTTACAATGGGTTTCCCTGTATTTTTTGCTCAAAATAGGCCAGGTAAAAATGGTAAGATATTTACGATTTATAAATTAAGAACAATGAGTAATGAAAAAGATGCAAATGGAGAGCTTTTAAGTGATGAAGAACGCTTAAATGGCATTGGTAAAATTGTGCGTTCACTCTCACTTGATGAGCTTCCTCAGCTCTTTAATGTTCTTAAAGGTGAGATGAGTTTTGTGGGTCCACGCCCACTTTTAATAGAGTATCTTGAGCTTTACTCAGATGAACAAAAACAGCGCCATGATGTAATCCCTGGAATTACAGGATGGGCGCAAGTTAATGGTCGAAATGCAATAAGTTGGGCAAAAAAGTTTGAGCTTGATGTCTATTATGTTAAGAATCAAAGTTTTTTATTAGATATTAAAATATTATGGTTAACATTTTTAAAAGTAGTAAAACGCTCAGATGTTTCACAAGATGGACATGCAACAATGGAGAAGTTTGATGGCACAAATTAATAATATACTGATAACTTCAGCAGGCAGGCGTGTATCACTTGTACGAAATGCTAAAGAGAGTTTACAAAAGCATAATAAAGATGCAAAAGTTTACGCTGTAGACTTAAAGCCTGAACTTAGTTCAGCGTGTCAAGTAGCAGATTCTTATGAGAGAGTTCCAAGAGTTACAGATGCTAAATATATTCCATTTTTATTAGAGTTTTGTAAAAAAAATAGTATCTCTATTGTTATTCCAACTATTGACACAGAACTTGAGGTTCTTTCTAAAACAAAAAATATGTTTGAAGAGATTGGTGTAATGGTTGCAATATCTAGCCAAGAGATATGTAAAACTTTTTATCATAAGTCAACTACAGATGCCTTTTTCTCAAAACAGAGTGTTCCAACGCCAAAAATGGTGACTGATTTTGAAAATGTGACCTATCCACTATTTGCTAAACTAAATAATTCTAGTTGTTCAGTGGGAGCGCAAAAGGTATATTCAGCAATAGAAGTAAAAGAGCTGTTAAATGAAAATAGTGACTATATTTTTCAAGAGTTTATTGACGCTGATGAGTTTACTGTTGATGTTTATGTTAATAAAATTGGTGAAGTCTGTTCTGTTGTTCCAAGGCAACGTCTTGAAGTTAGAGCTGGTGAGGTAAATAAAGCATTGGCTGTAAAAGATGAAACTATTATAGAAGCTGTTAAAAATTTATGTTCAAAAATGACCGGTTCGTTTGGTGTAATTACAGTGCAACTGTTTAAAAAAGATGAACAAATATCATTTATTGAGGTAAATCCACGCTTTGGGGGTGGTTATCCACTTAGTTGGCGCTCTGGTGCTGATATGGTTGGAATGCTTATAGATGATTATTTAGGTAGGTCACCTAGTTACAATGAGTCATGGGCTGATCAAACTTTGATGTTAAGATATGATGATGAGGTAATTGTTAGTGGTTATAGTTCTTGATATGGACGATACTCTTTACAATGAGATAGATTTTGTAAAGAGTGGATTTAGAGAGATTGCTAGTTATTTAGATGCAGATATTTACGATGAGATGATGGCTGAATTTGAAAAAAATGGTAGTGGAAAAATCTTTAATAGATATGCAAAAGATGAGCAAGAGTTAAAAAAGTTAATTGAGATTTATAGATTTCATGCTCCTAATATTAGTTTAGAAGATGAAAAGTTACTAGATGATATAAAACAGCATTTTCAAACAGCACTTATAACAGATGGACACTATATAATGCAACAAAATAAATATAACAAATTAAATTTAGAGAAGTGGATAGATTACGCAGTTTTTACAGATAAATATCATACTAAAAAGCCCAATAAAAAGCCATATGAGATGGTACAGAACCATTTTAAGGATGAAAATAGATTTTGCTATATTGCAGATAATCCAAAAAAAGATTTTTTAGCTCCTAAGGAGCTTGGATGGCTTACAATTAGGTATAAAAATCCAGTAGGTGTCTATCGTGATGAAAAAAATGATGCAGATTTCGAGATTGAAAATTTATCTGATGTATTGGAGATAATAAATGAGTAGAATTTTCCTATCTCCTCCTCATATGAGTGGTAAAGAGTTAGATTACATTCATAAGGTTTTTGAAAGCAATTATATTGCCCCACTTGGTGAGTATGTAAATAGATTTGAAAAAATAATAGGCGAATATACAAATGCTGAGTCTATTGTAGCACTTAGTAGTGGAACAGCAGCAATTCATCTGGCGCTTAGAGTTCTTGGAATAGGTGAGGGTGATGTTGTATTAGCATCATCATTCACCTTTATTGGTTCAGTTTCAGCTATTAAGTATCAGGGTGCTACTCCTGTTTTTATCGATAGTGACTATAAGAGTTGGAATCTTGATCCATCTCTTTTAAAAGATGAGTTAGAATCTCGTAAAAGTAACGGTGATGTTATGCCAAAAGCTCTGATTGTTACACATCTGTATGGTCAAATGGCAGATATGGTTCATATTATGAAACTTTCAGATGAGTATGGTTTTTATGTAATTGAAGATGCAGCAGAGAGTTTAGGTGCAACTATAAATGGACAGCAAAGTGGAACTTTTGGACATTTTGGAGTTTATTCCTTCAATGGTAATAAGATTTTAACAACTTCAGGTGGTGGCGCACTTGTTGGTAAAAATCCTGAGCATATTAAAAAAGCTCTATTCTTAGCAACACAAGCAAAAGAGGACACTCCTCATTATGAGCATGAAGAGTTGGGTTATAACTACCGTATGAGTAATGTTTTAGCCGCAATTGGTGTAGCACAGATGGAAGTTTTAAGTGAGCGTGTTGCGCAGAGACGACAGGTTTATGAGTGGTATAGACAAGAGTTAAAAAATATTGATGAAATCACATTTATGCCTGAGCTTGAAAACGCTATGGGCAATAGGTGGTTAACTACTTTGACTTTTGAGAAAAGTTCACCAGAAAAAATTATGAAAGCTTTAGCTGGTGAGCAGATAGAGAGTCGACCACTTTGGAAGCCAATGCATGCACAGCCTCTTTTTAAAGATGCAAAAAGCTGTGTAAATGGTGTTAGTGACACTCTTTTTTCTAAAGGTATATGTCTACCTAGTGGTTCATCTATGAGTGAATATGATGTAAAAAGAGTAGTTAATATTGTAAAAAAGAGTCTTTTTTAATGCTTCGTCCAACACCTTCTAGAAGAATGTTGTTTTTTATCTTATCAGATGCATTTATATTCTTATTTTCACTATTTTTAGCATATCAGTTACGTTTTAATTTTGATGTTGATCCATCTATTTGGAAAACGTTTCCAATTATCTATATCTTAGTTGCATCTTTAAAAATAGTATTCATGTATAGATGGAGACTCTATCATATAGTTTGGCGCTTTTTTGGTTTAAATGAGAGTAAAAATGCTATAAAAGCACATATTGTTGCATATGTTGTAATGTTTGCTTTATATGCAGTAGCATCAGATATTATTAATCCATTTCCTCGTAGTGTACTTTTAATTGATTTTGGTCTATCTCTTATGTTTGTTGGGTTTTTACGAATTTCTAAACGTTTGATTATTGAAAGTGGTTTAGCTGATGAGCAGAAGGCTGCTGTAATAATTGGAGTTGAACGTCAAACAGATCAAATATTAAGAGGAATAACATCAGGTTCTTTACCTTTTTATGCTGCAGGAATTGTTGCAAATCACAATCAGGGTGATGAGGTTATTGGCTCTTATATGGGCAATTTACGAGTACACTCATTTTTAGATTTAGAAAAAGTTGTAAAAGAGGGAAGAGTTGAAGCTGCGATAATTGCCTCAGAAATGCCACGTGAAGAGCTAAATATTGTTTTTGAACAGTTAAATGCACTAGACATTCATGAAATCAAGCTTGTAAAGTTTTTAGGCGATAGTGTTGAAGAGAGTATCAAAGATATTGCAATTGAAGATTTACTAGCTAGAAAACCAAAAGATTTAGATACAGAAGTCATTGGTGAGTTTTTAAATGATAAAGTAGTCATGGTAACAGGTGCTGGTGGGAGCATTGGTAGTGAGATATGTAATCAATGTGTAAAATTTGGAGTTAAAGAGCTAATCTTGGTTGAGCATAGTGAATATAATCTTTATCAAGTTGCAGAGCAACTATCATTAAAAAATATTTCACTTAAACTTCTTTCTGTGACAGATAAAATAGCTCTTGATACAGTTTTTTCAACATATGAGCCAGAAGTGGTTATTCATGCAGCAGCTTATAAACATGTACCTATTTGTGAGGATAACCAGAAAAGTGCCATAGTGAATAACATTATAGGCTCAAAAAATGTAATTGATTGCTCGATAGAGCATAAGGTTTCAAAAGTCGTTATTATCTCAACAGATAAAGCAGTGCGACCTACAAATGTAATGGGGGCTACTAAGCGTGTAGTGGAGTTGTACGCTCAAAATGTATCCTCTTTTGATACTGAGATTGTAGCAGTTAGGTTTGGAAATGTTTTAGGCAGTAGTGGTAGCGTGATTCCAAAGTTTAAAATTCAAATTGAGAGTGGCGGGCCAGTTACGGTAACTCACCAAGAGATAACTCGATATTTTATGATGATTCCAGAAGCGTGTCAGTTAGTTCTTCAAGCTGCATCTATTGCAAAAGGTGGTGAGCTTTTTATATTGGATATGGGTAAACCTATTCGTATTGCAGAATTAGCACAGAAAATGATTGCACTTTATGGTAAAGAAGATAGTGTCAATATTGAGTATACTGGATTGCGTCCAGGTGAAAAGTTGTATGAGGAGTTACTAATTAGTGATAATGAACATAAAACTATTTATGATTCTATTTTTATAGCTAATTTAGCATCTTATGATATAGATAAGTTGAGCCAGGATATTAATAGATTAATAGAGGCTGAGGATTCAATCGCTGCTTTGCAGACGATTGTTCCTGAGTTTAATCATAAGCCATAAACTATAGTTCAGTTTTTAGAACCGCACCAGTTGAAGCATTGCTAACTAAAATACGGTAACGTTTTAACCATTTAGATTTAATATCTTTTTTATGTTCAACAAAGTTAGCACGACGTTTGGCTAACTCGTCATCACTTAACTGAACACTTAAAATATGTTTATCAACATCAATGTCAATAATATCTCCATTTTCAAGTAGACCAATTGTCCCACCCTCAGCAGCTTCAGGGCTAACATGACCAATAGAAGCACCACGAGTGGCACCACTAAACCTACCATCTGTAATAAGCGCTACTTTATCACCAAGTCCCATACCCATAATTAGGCTTGTTGGACTTAGCATCTCTTGCATACCTGGACCACCACGAGGACCCTCATATCTAATAACAACTACATCACCTGCAGTTACTTTACCACCCATTATGCCAGTAATTGCTTGCTGTTGAGAATCAAAGACTACTGCTTTACCACTAAATTGGCGCATTTGGGGATCAATTGCTGCAGTTTTTACAACAGCACCATCCATTGCAAGGTTTCCATATAAAATACTAAGTCCACCGACTTTTGAATATGCATCATCATAAGTATGAATTACAGATGTATCTTTAATTACAGCATCTTTAATACGTTCGCCCATAGTCTCGCCTGTTACTGTAAGAGCGTCTGTTTGAAAAACACTATTTCCACGGTTGGCAATCTCTTTCATAACTGCATTAACACCACCAGCACGCTGAACATCTTCCATGTGTACAGTAGAAATAGCAGGTGATATTTTTGCAATATGTGAAACATTTTCGCTAATTTTATTAATATCTTTTAAATTAAACTCAACTTCTGCTTCATTTGCAATTGCTAACATGTGTAAAACAGTATTTGAACTACCGCCCATAGCCATATCAACAACAAACGCATTATTTACAGCTTTTTCATTTAATATATTTCGCATATTAAAACGTTTATCATCAGCAATTTCAACAATTCTTTTTGCAGCAGTGCGAACCATTTCAAAACGTTCTGGAGTTTGAGCGAGGACTGTACCATTTCCTGGAAGTGCAACGCCCATTGCTTCACAAAGACTATTCATAGAGTTTGCTGTAAACATTCCACTACAACTACCACCACTTGGACACGCTTCACACTCTATTTCATAAAGTTCTTCATCACTAATTTCATTACGTGACTTTTTGCCAACAGCTTCAAATGCAGTTGCTAAATCAATAGCTGAACCATCTTTTAAATGACCAGCTTTCATAGGTCCACCACTTATAAAAATAGTTGGCACATTAACACGAAGTGCTCCCATAAGCATTCCAGGAACAATTTTATCACAGTTTGGTACACAAATAAGTGCATCAAGCTTGTGAGCTTCCATAACAGTTTCTATACTATCTGCAATAATTTCTCGACTAGGAAGACTATAAAGCATTCCATCATGTCCCATTGCTATACCGTCATCAACACCAATAGTGTTAAACTCAAAAGGTACTCCGCCAGCTTTTATAATTTCTTCTTTAATGATGCGACCATACTCTTGTAAAAAGAAGTGTCCAGGGATAATGTCAATATGACTATTTGCTATCCCAATAAATGGTTTTTTAAAATCTTCATCTTTTAAACCTGTTGCACGAAGGAGTGAACGGTGGGGAGTGCGTTCCCATCCGCGCTTAATTGTATCACTACGCATTGAAATTCCTTAGAAAAAAAGTAAGTTATTATACCCAACTATCTATACTTTTACATTTATTTGTTTTTATCCTTTACATTTATAAAATTGTTTGCTATAATTGCGCCCTCAATGCGGGAGTAGCTCAGCGGTAGAGCACGACCTTGCCAAGGTCGGGGTCGCGAGTTCGATCCTCGTCTCCCGCTCCATTGAGACATTGTTTTATGCATCCAATTGAAATAGCATGCCCGGGTGGCGAAATTGGTAGACGCAAGGGACTTAAAATCCCTCGGTCATTTGACTGTACCGGTTCAAGTCCGGTCCCGGGCACCATGTATAATTGGATATAAGTTGGCGACATGGCCAAGTGGTAAGGCAGAAGCCTGCAAAGCTTTTATCCCCAGTTCGAGTCTGGGTGTCGCCTCCAAACAATGTTAAATGCGGACAGATGGCAGAGCTGGTTGAATGCACTGGTCTTGAAAACCAGCGAGGGTAATACCTCCCAGGGTTCGAATCCCTGTCTGTCCGCCACTTCTTCTGAAACCCCTAAAATACGGACTTCAAAGCAACTAAAAATTAAAGTGTCAGTCGATTTTGCACGACTTTTACTGACATTTCAACTGACAGTTACAGTACATATTCTCATGCTATTATCAATTAACTTGACAATGTATTACAAATGATATACAATTATTTAAAAGGAGTTGTTATGTCTAAAACATCTATGATACATGCAAGAGTTGAACCTAATTTAAAATCAGAAGTTGAATCTGTGTTAAAAACATTAGGTCTAAATGCAACACAAGCAATTACTATGTTCTATGAACAAATACGCCTAAATCATGGATTACCATTTGAAGTTAAAATTCCTAATGATATAACAGCTAAAGCTATGCAAGAAGCAAAAGATAATATTAATATGGAAGATGTATCAATAGAAGAGCTAAAAAATGAAGTGAAACCCGCATAGTGCTAAAAATAAGACGTCATAAACAATTTATAAAAGACAACCTAAAAACTAAAATAACAGATGAGCAGTTTGAAAAATTCACAATTTATCTAAATCTACTTATAAAATCTGAACCATTACCTATTGAAGCGAGAGACCATGAACTTAAAGGGAATTGGAAAGGCTTTAGAGAGTTTCATTTAGGTGGTGATTTATTAGTTATTTATCTTGTTGAGAGCGATACTTTAAAACTTATTAGGATTGGTAGTCATAGTCAGCTTTTTAAATAAATAGAGAGATATACAATCTGATAATTTTTGATAATAAAATATACATTTATATTAATACTATTTTATCATTTACTTATTAAAATATGTACAAATAATAGTTATATATTTGAAGTTTATAGTTCAAGTAAGTCATGTTCGTTTTAATCTTTTAAATTAAAAACTATAAATATAAACATAAGAATGATAGAATAAGATTATGAAAAATAAAAAAGAGATTTTAGATTTTTTGCTTAGTAATAAAGAGCTCATACAGAAACAGTACCATGTAACTAGCATTGGACTATTTGGCTCATTCGCTCGCAATGAACAAACAATGAATAGTGACGTTGATTTATTGATTGAAATGGAAAAAGGTACTGAGCATGTACATGATAATAAAGAAGCATTAAAGCTATATTTATCAAAAGTATTTAACCGTAGTGTAGATATCGCTCGTGAGAAGTATCTAAAACCATATGCGAAAGAAAATATACTAAAAGACACTATTTATGTCTAATAAGATAAAGCTAGAAATATTGGCTTTATTAGAAGCTATTGAGAAAATAAAAATATACTCACAAGATTTTAGTGATGCTGAAGACTTTTATTATGATCAAAAAAGCTTTGATGCAACAATGATGCAGTTTGTTGTAATAGGTGAAGTTATAGCTAGGTTAGATGATGATTATAAAAATGAGAATCCTCAAATAGAATGGCAAAAAATAAAAAGCTTTAGAAACATTATAGCCCATGACTGTTTTGGAATTGATGCTGATGAAATTTGGGATATATTAAACAATAAGCTTTTGCCCTTAAAGCAAGAACTAGAAAAATTACTAGAAGCTTTAAATTAGTACACTAATATATTTGCTATAAAAAGATAAGTATAGTTCATAGTGTATTTGAAGTAAAAATGATGAACGTACAATGTACGTTATTTGTTCTAATTTAGTTTTGTATTAGCTCTGCAAAATGCTAACTCAAACAGTAAGTATCCATAACCTCTCTAAATTACTTATGAACAGCCACAGCTAGCACTAGAATCGTCAATATTAGTATTATCAGTAGCTTCAAGAGACCAATCATCAGTAGATCCACAACCAACATCACAACTAACTCCAGTACTGCAACCTGAGACAAAGGTAGCATTTATATCTACTCTAATTACAAAGCTATCACCTTCAGCTCTTTGGGAATAGAAAGTATGTTTACTGCAGAACTCTTCATTCATAAGTTCAGCTAAAATATTAGAATATTTATATGCTTCTTGTTGCGTTTTAAATCTATTATTATTGGAGTATTCACTTTTTTTAAAGCATTCACACTCTTTTTCCATTTGTACTGTATACATAATATATTTCTCTCTTATTATTTTATTAAGGATGTATAGCTATTGTTTGGCTAGTATCCCTTCTATTTGAACATCTATCTTGATTGTATCACTAACAGCTACACCATCAGCTTCCAAGACGGTATTCCATGTAATTCCGTACTCTTTTCTACTAAGTTTTGCTGTAAGTTCTAGTCCAACTCTTGTATTTCCCCAAGGATCTTTTACTATACCATTATTTTCTAAATCTAGTTTTACATCTTTTGTAACTCCGTGCATTGTAAGTTTTCCATAAGCATAATCAGAGTCAGTATTTTCTAAAAGAAATGTAATCTCAGGGTATTTGTCAACATTAAAAAGTTCAGCAGACTTTAGATGAGCATCTCTTTTTTGGTTCGCTGTATTTACTGAATCTGCTTGAATTGTTCCACTTAACTTTTTTAGAGTACCTGTTTTTTCATCATATTCCAATGAGCCTTTAAATTTGTCAAACTTTCCTATAACGTTTGATATCATCATATGCCTCACTTTGAAACCAAAATTAGAGTGGTCTGTGTCAATATTATATGTTCCTGCAAATAGTGCAGTTGAGCTTAGTATAGCAGCTACGATTGTAGTTGTTATTTTCATTTTATATCCTTTTATAATAATCTATTTCTGGTTATACGTGCATTGGCACTTCAAACAACATAAGGTGGGCATCAGATAATGCTTTTATAGTATGAGGCTCCTTATCGAAAATTTGTATTTCATCTCTTCTATTTAATACATCTGCTGAAATTTCAATAGTTCCTTCAATTACAAATAGTAATTGACCATGACTATTATTTGGATTTGGCAACTCTATGCTTGTATTACGTTTTAGTTTAGTAGTAAAGATTAGAGCGTTTTGTCTCATCTTTATAGAATTATCTTTTCCATCTTGTGATGCCAATACAGCCCAGCTGTTTTTTTGCACTATAGCGTTAAAGTTACGTTGCTCATATAGAGGGCTAGCACCTTTTTGGTTAGGATGTATCCATATTTGAAGTAACTCAACTGTTTCACTTTGAGATGGATTATATTCAGAATGACGGATTCCAGAGCCAGCACTCATATACTGAACCTCTCCTTCATTTATTACTCCATGGTTGCCTTGTGAATCATGATGTACTAAACTACCTTTAGTAATTACAGAAATTATTTCCATATCTTTGTGTGGATGTAGAGGAAACCCTTGCCCCGCTTCAATAATATCATCATTTATAACCCTTAGTGCTCCAAACCCCATACGTTTAGGATTGTAATACTCAGCAAATGAGAAACTAAAACGACTATGTAGCCAAGTATGTTCTGCCACACTTCTTTGAGAAGCTCTATGAATAACATTTGACATTACTTCTTCCTTATTATTATGATAAAACTTTTTTGCTAAGGTAAAGTATAACGGTTAGTGAGTATAAATTTAAAGGGTAAAATATCGCAAAAGTATGCAATAGTTCGTATTAGATATTTTTAGTGATGAAAATTAAGTCGATAGGATTTAGGACTAAGCTCTTTGTAGCGTTTGAAAAAACGTCCAAAGTCAGAGCTGTTCTCAAAATTTAGATAGGAACCAATTTGTTTAATACTCATATTACTATAACAAAGAAGATATTGACTCTCCTTTATTATACGTTTGTGTATAAAAGAGAGTGCAGTTTTACCTAAATTATTTTTGATTGTTTCACTTAGATGCTTAGGAGTTATATCTAAAATATCAGCATATGACTTGACGCTTTTATGCTCTATAAAGTGTTCTTCAACTAAAGATAGGAATTTATTAGTAATCTGTTCAGCTCTATTTTTAATTTCTTCTTTTGGTTTAGCAAGCTTTTCGCGTTTAAGTATGTATAAAAGCTGTATTAATATATGACTAGCTATATCTTTGTGGTCACTTCTTTTATTTTTAAACTCTATATTTAGCTGTTCATATAGATTTACTACATGTGTAAATTCAGCACTGTTTAAATCTACAGATTGTAAATGGTTTTTATGAAAAAGAATAAGATCTTCAATTTCTTCAGGTAAGAAATCTCGATTAAAAAGTAAAACAAGAAACTTAGAATCTGGTTCTGTATCTTCAAATGAATGGATGCTACCTGGAACTAAAAGCTGTAAAGAGTGTGCTCTAATATTATAGTTGTATTGATTAACATGGCGAATGGAGCCACCCTTTAGTGCAAGAATACAGATATAGTGTGCACACCGAATAGGAATACCCTTGCTACCTTTCCCATTGTTTTCTAATATCACAAAGTCATTGGCTTTAAAATCTTCAGTATATATATCCATGCCAAATGATGGATTTTTAGAGTGTAGCTCTTTGTATGTATTAAGAGTTTGTTCAATAGTAATTAGTGGAAAGTCTTGTATACTAACCCCTTGCCTTAAAGAGTTATGAATTATATCATTTATTGTAAATTAGTATTTAGGTATTTGTTTTTGTGTAGCACTACAGTGATAAATAATCTATTAATGACAAGCTGGTTGTTCTAAATTAACATTAGTTTCATAACTTAGAATTTCATATGCCTTATATCCAATCCAGAAACCATAAAGACCAATGACAACCGCAGAAATTTTGAGCATTACAGAACGAAAACTTCCTTGATTAAAAAGACCTACAAAAAAGCCAAAACTCCATAAAGCTGGAATGGTTGATAACCCAAATACCAGCATAGTTAGTGCACCCCAAATCATAGATCCAGTTGCTGCGGCTGCAGCTGCAAAAAAGTAAACTTGTCCACATGGGAAAAAGCCATTTAACGCGCCAAGTCCAAAAAAACTAAAAGGATTTTTACTATTTAGTAGTTTTCCAAAAATAGCCCTAAAGATTTTTAGATTTGTTAAATTAAAATTTAATGGTACATATTTAAACAGACCTAATATAGAGAGTGACATTAAAACCATAAATAGAGCAATTATCATAAAAAAGATTGCTCTTGAGTATGGAGTCACTTCCCATAATTGTCCAAATAGACCAAACAACGCACCAATAAAAGCGTATGTTGTAATACGTCCACTATTGTATAAAGAGTGATAATATGCTTGTGTTACTTTTGGAGTCTGTTCGTAAATTTTAACAGATGAATAGCTGGTGATAAAGCCACCGCACATTCCTATGCAGTGTCCTACGCTTCCAAGTAGTGCAATGCTAACAATCGCACCTACATCAATAGCATCCATTCTTAGTTCATTGAATCCAAGAATTGTTTGAAGATGTAACGGCTTTCATGTGGGCCTGGACTTGACTCTGGGTGGTGCTGTACAGAAAATATAGGCTCATCGTTATACTTTAAGCCCTCAATTGTATTATCGAAAAGATTTTTATGAGTAACTTTAGCAATTGAAGTAATCTCTTTTGGTACATTGTAGTTATGATTTTGAGCTGTAATTTCTACAAGACCACTCTGCTCACTCTTTACAGGGTGATTACCACCATGGTGACCAAACTTTAATTTATATGTATCAAATCCATGTGCGATACTTAGAAGCTGGTGACCAAGACAGATTCCAAACATTGGAATCTTATGCTCAATTAACTTTTTAATAGTCTCTACCTCTTCATCTAAAACAAGAGGATCTCCTGGACCATTTGAAAGAAAAACACCATCTATCTCTTTTTTATCATATGCACCAATAATTTCCTCTGCACCTGTAGTGCTTGGCATAACATTTACCTCTAAACCAACTTGAGTAAGTTCATTTAATATATTCTTTTTAACACCAAAATCAAGTGCCATAATACGCTTTTTAGTCTCAGGAGAGTTTTGATACACAAAATTTGTAGAGTCATAAACACCATTTTGATGTATATATGCCTCTTTAGTACTTACCTCTTTAATGTAATTAATCTCTTCAATACGTTTAGACTGTTTAAGTAGTTTTGCAAGTTCATCTTTGTCACTAACCTCAGTAGAAGCAATCATCATCATTGCTCCCTCTTTTCTTAATGTCTTAGTTAAATAACGAGTATCAATGTCACTAATTCCCATAACACCATGTTTTTTCAAAAAATCACTCAAAGATTCTTCAGCTCTAAAGTTAGAGTATCTCTCTTGATATGAGCGAACTAAAATACCTTTCGTAAAAGCAGAGCTACTCTCCATATCTTGAGCATTAACACCAACATTTCCAATCTCTGGCATTGTAAATGTGATAAATTGTCCAGCATAACTAGGATCACTAATTATCTCTTGATAACCGCTCATTGAAGTATTAAAAACTATCTCACCTGTAACTGTCCCATTTGCCCCAAAGCTTTTTGCGCTAAGATATAGACCATTTTCTAAGTAGATATAAATAGGTGTCACTACTTTAGTCCTCGCGCACTCAACTCTTCTTCTAGAAGTTTGGCATAAACCATCTCATACTCTTCACTTCCAGGAATTAATTTTCGTTTGTAGTGGCTAATTTTCTCACTAACAGCCTCTTCGATTGAACCACGTTGCTTAAAGTAATCATCAATAGCGTTGTATATAATATTTTTTATTTTATTTTCTGCAACATCATAGTTAATTAAATCTTCATCATAAAGTGCCATGTGAACTTGATGTGCAAGATCGCTATAGCGCTCCTCATGATCTAAAATAACACCATGTTCAGGTGCTAGTTTCCTTTTCATCATCCAAAAAAGCTGCTTCTCATCTGCTAAATAGTAATCAATCTGCTCTTCATTTTCATCAATTAGCTTATTAACAGCCTCTTCTAGAGTGTGCTCTTTATGAATATCTGCCTCTACAATAACTTGTGCAGCATGTGCAACACTTTCAAGACCTTGAGTCATCTTAACTAGTTTGCTACGTTGCATGTCAATAGCGATTTTCTGAGCAATAAAAGGTGCGTGCATTGGTCCGATTTTCATAGCAGGCCTTGTAGTAAAATTTTGTGGATTTTATCTAAAGTTATGTAAATTGTTGATGAATTGACTACTTATCAGTAGGTGTTTTAGTCTGAGCTAGTTTTAGTGTAATTTCAGAAGCTTTATCTGCACTCATTTTTGCCAAAATTTGACCCAATATCTTTGGTTTTAGCGTAATTAATAAATCGGTTGCCTCTTGAGTACTCATTTTTGAGAAAATTCCAGCTGCAATTGCTGGTTTCATTTTAGAATAGATTGCAGCAACCTTTTCATTTTTTGCCTCTTTGATAGATTTTAGAATCTCTTCATTTCTAGCCAATATCTTTTCATTTTTTTTCTTTTGAGAATCTATATCTTCTTTAATACTTTTAAGTTCAGACTCTTTTTTTTCTAGGGCAATCTCTTTTTTAGCAAGCAGTGCATCTGTAGCCTCTTTTAAGGCATTTAAAGATTGTTCTTGCTCATCGAGACGCTCAAGCTCTATTATGAGTTCACCTTTACGCTGTTCAAATATCTTTGTACAATCAAATACAGCATCATTTTGAGCATGAAGATTAATAAAAAAAATAAAAATAGATAGGAGTCTCACAGATAGCCTTTATTTCTCAATGTATATGTAATAGAGCCAACTTCATCCAACATTTTAGCCTCTTCTTTTTTGAGTTTTAAAACGTGTTTCTCTATCTCATCAGATTCTAAGAACTTAAACTTTTCATACTCTCGCATGGCATTTGTAAGTTCAACTTTTCTATTTTGTTCTAGTAACTGGTTTTGACTTAGGCGCCACTGTTCAACATTTAGTGCTGCTCTATAGCGCTCTTTATAGAGTTGAACTTGCCTCATTTGAGAAATTGTACCAGATTTAGGAATAGCTACAGAGTGTAACTCCTCCTTTATAGCATCAATTTTTAATCTATTTTCCCGAATTGCATTACGAGCTTGAGCTAACAAGGTCTCAGCTTTTTGCATCACACTCTTTTTAATGCGCACAATCGCTGTGAATTTGCTAGTCATAATAGTTTATCACTAGTCTAAGATAATTGTATCATCTCTTTCAGGACTAGTTGAGATGAAAGCTATTTTTGTGTTAACAAGTTTTTCTATCTCTGTTATGTATGTTTTTGCTTCAATTGGAAGTTCATCTAATGTACGCGCACCTTCAGATTTATCCCAGCCATCAAACTCTCTATATATTGGTTTAGCATTATCCAAATCTAATGGCATATAATCAATAGTTTTACCCTCATATTCATAACCTATACAGACTTGTATTTTATCAAACCCATCAAGAACATCTAATTTCATCATTGCTAAATCGTCACAACCATTAATTCTAGCAGAGTGAGCACAAGCAACAGCATCAAACCAGCCAGTTCTACGTGCTCTTCCTGTTGTTGTTCCAAACTCTGCACCATTTTTGCGCAGTGTCTCACCATTAGCATCATCTAACTCTGTAGGAAATGGGCCATTCCCAACGCGTGTAGCGTAGGCTTTTACAATTCCTGTTACATTACCTATATCTTTAGGGCTAAGCCCAAGACCAGTACACGCACCAGCTGCTATTGTTGAAGAGCTTGTAACATAAGGATATGTTCCATGGTCAATATCAAGCATAGTTCCTTGTGCACCCTCTAGTAAAACTTTTTTATTATCTTTAAGTGCTGTCCATAGCAGTTGAGTAGTATTTTCAAGCAGTGGAAGTAACTCTTTAGCATAAGTTGTAAGCTCACTAATGATTGACTTTGCAGTTGGAGTCTCAATATCAAGTGAATTAAACAGGTTTTCATTTTGCACATAGTACTCTAAAATTCTTTGAGAAAGTGATTCGACGTCTCTAAGTTCACCTAAACGAAAACCTGAACGAGAAATTTTATCTGCATAAGATGGTCCTATCCCACGTCCTGTTGTACCGATAGCTTTAGATCCTCTTAGTCTCTCTTTTGCTTGATCTACTAAGATATGGTGACCTAAAATCATATGTGCACTTTCACTTAAAAAAAGACGACCATGCAAGTTGTCAAACTGTTTCATCTCTTCTATTAGTGCCTCTGGACTAACTACAACTCCATTACCAATAATATTAAGTGCATTTGGATTTAATATCCCAGATGGTATTAAGTGCAATGCAATCTTTTCTCCATCAACTACAATAGTGTGTCCTGCATTGTGTCCACCTTGATAGCGAGCAACAATATCATATTTTTGAGCTAAAAGGTCAACTACTTTACCTTTTCCCTCATCTCCCCATTGTATTCCTACAATTAAATCTGCTGTGTTTCTTTTCATTTGTTACCTTCTGGCATAAGAGCTTCAACGACTTCATCTGTGTAAAGAGCAAAACCTACTGAAGTTTTGGCATCACTTACATAACGACCCCCGCGTAAAAGCACTACATTCTCTTGTATAAATCTGAAAAATAGATCATCATAATAGCGCATTTTCGCATAATATAGCGGTGCTACTACAAGATTTTCATAATCTACAGAGCGCGCAAGCTCTTTTAATTTTTGAAGTTCAACTTGAATTGAACCTGGAACTTCAAGCATGATTTCATCAATCTGCTCAACCTTTTCTAAATATACAAGTTTAGTTAACCACTTAACATTCAAAGCTAAAAGTTTTTCAATTTCAATACGCTTAAAAAGTTCAATGTCAATTTTAAGTTCATGTGCAACTATTTTTGCAATGGCAATATTACTAACTTGTAAAAGTGGTTTAATCTGTAACTTTTTAACCATATTAGTAGCAAGTTGCATAACACTACTTGTATTTTCATGTCCAATATACTCAGCACCAATTTGATACTGTTCTCGTGCTGGGTATCGATAGACTGGCTGGATATAAAACCACTTTTTATGCTCAGTTTTTCCACCCAAACGCTTTTGAGTAATACGTACTGCATCAATAGTAATATCTGCACGCAAGCTCATTGGCTCATTTTGTTCATCATTTAAACGTACAACTTCACGCTCATCTTCAATACTTAAATGTTGGTGATATGAAAATAGAGGTGTAACAATCTCTTCATAACTATTTTCGTAAAAAAGTTCGCTACAAGTACTCTCTATCTCTCTTTTTAACTTTGCACTATCTCCAAAGTAAAGTCTTGTTCCAATTGGTATTTCGTGTTCTGCTCTCATTAATTATTTCCATAGTAGTTTTGAGAAAAAAGACGAGTTGCAGTTGCATCATATGCTCTGCACCCGATTTTTTCTAAAGCAAGTTCAATAGCATTTACAACCCAAGCAGCATCGTAAACATTTACTAGCCCCATGTGATTAACTCTAAAGATTTTACCCTTTAAATGATCTTGTCCGCCAGCAACATTAACTTCAAAATCATTTTTTAAAATTGTTCTAATCTCACTTGCATTATCATCTACAATTGTAGTCATTGATAGGGCTGGACTTTTAGCATACTGCTTTAATCCAATCGCCTCTAATGCTTTTCTTGTAGCTTCTGCTCTTGCTTTTGTCTGCTCAAAAAGAGTATCAAACCCAAGAGTGTCAATCTCTTCTAGCATCTGAACAAGTCCCATAACAAGAGTTGTAGCTGCTGTATAAGCTGTTGTATTTTTACGTTGTTGCTTAATCTCACTTGCAAGATTTAAGTAGTAGCCATTACCATCTCCAATACGCTCAATCGCTGCTTCGCTAAGACCTAACATCGCAAGCCCTGGTGGTAACATTAATGCTTTTTGAGAACCGCTAATTAAAACGTCAATATTTTTAGTATCAAGTGGCTCAACTCCTAAAGCTGTAATACCATCAGCTATAACCATAATATCACTATTATATTCTTTAATTGCTTTAGCAATTTTTTCTACTGGATGACGAAGACCACCTGCGCTTTCACTAATCTGAATTGCTATTGAATCAATATTGTCATTTTCTTTAATTGTTTCTAAAATATCTTCTACTGAAGCTGGTGTATTCCACTCATACTTTAACTCTACACACTCACGTCCATGTGCTCGAGCAATTTTTCCAAAACGCTCACCAAACTTTCCAGCATTTACAGTCAAAATTGTAGACTTTGTAATGTTTATAACAGCAGCTTCCATAGCACCAGTGCCAGTAGAAGCTAAAATTAAAACCTCATGCATTCCATAAAGTTTAAAAAGAAGTTCACGTGCGCGCCCAAAAATAGCCTCAAATTCAGGAGTTCTGTGGTGAATCGTAGGTAGAGCCATTGCTTGACGAACTGATTCTATGACAGGAGTTGGACCTGGAGTAAAAAGGAGCATAATATTAAGCCTTTACATTATTGAACTTTACAAAAGCGCGTATTATACCGAAATCTTTATTTATTCTAGTTTTTCAAGAAGTCTTATGCTTTTTCTAGTATCTTAATAATTGTATCTTTTGAGTACAACTCATCAAACCCCCAAACTTTTGCTAACGCATTAGCATTTATTGCTATCTCTTCAAGATTTTGCTTTGAGATATTTAGCTCTTTTAATGTTACAGGTGCTCCAATTTTAGAAAACCAACCCTCGAGTCTATTAATTCCCTCGTTTTCATCTTCTGTATTAAAAATCTCTTTTGCAAATCTTTTAAATTGAGATATATTCTTCTCTTTATACCACTTCATCCAAGCTGGAATCACAACTGCCAATCCTGCACCATGAGGTACATTGTATATAGCAGAAAGAGAATGTTCTATCATATGGTTTGGAAAATTTCCACCTGCTGTTCCTGCTGGTGTTAGACCATTTAGACCTTGTATAGCTACCCATGCAAACTCTGCTCTTGCATTGTAATCATCAGGATTGTCTAAAAGTATCTCTGTTACTTCCATAATACTTTTTATGATGGCTTCTACTACTCTTGAATTGAATGTTGGATGAGTTGTAGCAGTAAAATAGACCTCTATACAGTGAGAAATTACATCAACAGCAGAGTATGCCAAATAACCTTTGCTCACAGTAGCCATAATTGTAGGATTTATTACAGAGACTACAGGGTTTACTAAAACTGAGGCTATTGAGTATTTCTGTTTTGTCTCATCGTTCATAACTACAGAATTTCCATTCATCTCGCTCGCTGCTGCTGATAGTGTCATTACAGTATATATAGGAAGTGCCTCGGTAATTTGTGCTTTATGAATAAAAAAGTCCCAAACATCACCATCATATTTTGCACCAGCTGATATTGCTTTTGCACTATCTACAACAGAGCCACCACCAACACCTAAAATTGCTTCTATATTATTATTTTTAGCAATCTTAATACCCTCATTTACTTTACTAAGCAGAGGATTACTAACAACTCCACTAAGCTCTTCAAAAGATATATCACTCTTTTTTAGTGACGCGATAACTCTTTCATAAAGTCCATTTTTCTTAATACTTCCAGTGCCGTAAACTAGTAAAACTTTTTTAATACCTGATTTGCTGATATACTCACCAATGTAATTCTCTTTATCTTTTCCAAGCTCAATTTTGGTTGGGTTGTAATATGTAAAATCATTCATCTATCTGCCTTGTGGTTAATTTTCTGATGAGTATTCTCATGAGAGTTCGAGTGAGTTGTATGGTTTTGAGGTATTTTAGTTCTATTGGTTAAACTTTTCCACCTATTGTGCGGTATGTTGGCTAGAAAAGCTACTGAAGTTCATTTCAGTGCTCTCCTACATAATTAAAATTTAACCCATCTCAGCTTCAATCTCTTCTTTAAATTGTTCGATTGAAAATGTTACAAGGTTAGCTATCTCTTCTGGAGCCAGCTTCAAGTATTTTTCTGTAAGCTTTATTTTTCTTTTAACGTATTTATTGCTATTGTGCTCAACTAAAATATAAGAGTCTTTGTTAATGTCTACACTATTTGCTGTCACTTCTACTTCAGGAATACTATATTCAATCTCTAAATCTGGATCAACCATAGCATTACTAACAAGGTCTACTACTTTTTCAAGTTTTTCTTTTAGTTCTGTTTTCATGAGATATCCTTTTGTTATTTTAAATATTAACACCCAAAAGCTTTGAGAATAATTATATTCTTTTTAAAATGTAATGATGAAAATTATGATAAATTATAGGTATACTTCAACACTTAAAATAATCAAGGATTGATTTAATGGATTCATGTACGCTAAATGGAATGAATGGCTGGATAATATTTTTACTCTTTGCAATAGTTGTCATATATTTATTTAATGATAGTAAAAAAGATGATAGTGGACAATCAGCTAAAGATATATTAGACACCCGCTATGCAAAAGGTGAAATTTCAAAAGATGAGTATCAAGAAAAATTAAACGATTTAAATAGTTAAAGTTTTTTCAATGTAAGCCCAAGTAAGTTGCTTAGGCTAACTATTGTTAAGGGGAAGAAATGAAAGGATGTATTCTTAATAGGTATGTTGAAATTATTACAGATAAATATCAATGAATGGGTAATCTATTATTAATGTTTGGTCAATGAATGTTACTTAACTCCTCTAAACTAGATTTTAAAACAATTTAAAAGGATATATTTGAGTGTTTTAAAAAACCTTGAATTAATAGAAGTTGAAAATCTCAATATTGAATCTTTAAGTATTTATTCACAATTAAGAGCCAATCACTTTAAAGAAGATAACAGTTTTATAGCAGATAGTCCAAAGGTTGTTAATATACTTTTGCAGACAGAGTTGAAAGTTAAAAGCATTTTAGCAACTGCTGAGTATTACGAAGAGTTTTCACATTTTTTAGTTAACAAGGAGATTCCAAGGCTTTATGTCGCAAAAAAGAGTTTAATGCAGACTATAGTTGGACATAAGATTCATCATAACTGTATGATGCATGGTATCCGTCCAAAAGAGACTCTCTTAGATGATTTAGGAAATAACATTATAATGCTAGATTCTATAACATCATCTGAGAATATTGGCTCAATTGCAAGGAGTGCTTCAGCTTTAGGGGTTAACTCTTACCTTGTACCAAACTCCTCTCCGCACCCTTATGCAAGACGTGCACTTAGAGTCTCTATGGGCTATGTAAGTCGGCTTAATGTTCATATTTATGATGATGTTTTTGTGACACTAAAGAGGCTTAAAGCCAATGGTTATAAAATATTTGCAGCAGAGGTTACAGATAGTTCAACACTACTTGGTGAAGTTGAAGTTCCAAAAAAATGGGTTCTGTTAATGGGGCATGAGGGAAAAGGGTTGTCACTTGAAGTGTTAAAAGAGTGTGATGAGGTTGTTCAAATTGAGATGCAGAGTGGTGTTAAAAGTTTTAATGTTGGTGTGGCTTCATCTATTATGATGTATCAGTTTAAAAATAGAGTTAAGAGATGAGCTTTTATGATGTAATAGTTGTTGGTTCTGGTGCTGCTGGTATGATGGCGTCCATTACTGCTGCTAGAAGTGGAAAAAAAGTTTTACTTTTAGAGAAGTTACCCAAGCTTGGCACAAAGTTAAAAGCGACTGGTGGTGGACGCTGTAATTTAACCAATACACTCTCAAACGACCTATTTATGGAGCGTTTTGGTCGTAATGGTAAATTCATGATGAATGCATTAAATGGGTTTGATTCAAAAATGTTAATAGACTTTTTTAAAGAGTTAGGTGTTGAGACTCACGCACCAGATGGCTATCACGTTTTTCCAACTACACATAATGCTATGACTATTTTAAATGGGCTTGAAGAGGAGTTGACTCGCTTAAATGTTGAGGTTAGGTGTAATGAAAAAGCACAGAGTCTAGAATTAGACGGTGAAAAAATAACCGCTGTTGTAACTCAAAATGATAAGTTTAGTACGAAAAATGTAGTTATAGCAACAGGAGGACTTGGCTACCCTCAACTTGGTGCTGAGGGTGATGGTTATGCTTTAGCCTCAGCAGTTAAGCATAAAATTACAGATTTACATCCTGCAATGATGCCTCTTAGATGTAAAGAGAGTTGGGTAGAGAACTGTAGAGCAGATACTATTTCAAAAGTTCATATGAGAGTGAACCTTAAAAAAGCAAAAAGTTTAACTGCATTTGGAGATCTGATATTTACCAAAAATGGTATTCGTGGACCAGTTGTACTAGATTTTGCAAGAGAAATCACACCTTTAATCTCTAAGTATGGTGAAGTTCCACTATTTATGAATTTGACAAAGGGTATGAATGAAGACAAAATAGTAAAGCATTTTAAAAAAGAAACTGAGCTAACAACTTTAGAACTTGTCAAAACACTTCTACCCGAACCACTTAGTATAGAGCTATGTAAATTAGCAGGAGCAGATTACAATCTTAGGTTTAATAAGTTAAGTGGTGAGGTACGTGATAGATTAATTAAACTTCTTGCATGGACACCTCTTACTATTACAGGACATGATGGCTTTAAGATGGCTATGATTACTCGTGGTGGAGTATCATTAAAAGAGATAGATTCACAAACTATGCAGAGTAAATTAATAGATGGTCTATATTTTTGTGGTGAAGTTATGGACTTAGATGGTCCATGTGGTGGTTACAATCTACAGTGGTCGTTTGCTAGTGGTTATCTGGCTGGAAAATTAATTTAAAATAAAATATAAGTTTTAGCCAAATTTAAATAAATGAGAATATAATGTG